>QMCD01000208.1_pt1 | contig 41844 bp, 34 predicted proteins | sample 1821841 | NCBI WGS metagenome assembly QMCD01 (sample SAMN01991225, study PRJNA193472) | Termite gut metagenome, whole genome shotgun sequencing project. | isolation source: worker | host: Macrotermes natalensis
GATTCTCCGCGCAATTCGGCGCACTGCCGACGCCAGTCACGCTCCAGCATTTTGGGTAAGCGGTGGATGACGACATTGAGGAAGCTGCCGATGCATAGGCCGATAAAGATGACCAGGGTTAGCGTGATTGCCAGGTGGTTGAACGGTGAAATTGCAGAAAGGGTAAAAGGATGCATAAAAAAGTGACAAAAGAAGAAAGAGCCCGGAGCCGGGCTCTTGTGTCGATGGTAAGAAAATTTTATACGGCTTGCCCTATTTGGAAGATCGGCAGGTAAATAGAAACTACGATGCCGCCGATGACAATACCGAGAATAACGATGATGAGCGGTTGTAAAAGACTTGATAGGCTTTCTACCGCTTCATCGACTTCGCGATCATAAAAATCGGCAATCTTATTCAACATGTCATCAAGCGCGCCGGACTCTTCGCCGATTTGCGTCATTTGCAAGACCATTGCCGGGAAAAGGTGCGAGTTGTTCATTGCGTTGGTCAATGAGAGGCCGGTACTGACTTCGGTTTTGATTTTTTTGGTTGCCTCAACGTAGACGCCATTTCCTGATGCGCCGCCCACACTGTCGAGCGCTTCGACCAACGGCACACCGGCGGAAAACATGGTGGACAACGTACGTGTCCAGCGGGCGAGTGTTGCTTTTTCAATCAATGCCCCGAAAATCGGGAGGCGGAGCATCAGGCGGTCAACGGTCATACGAAATGACGCTGACCGTTTATGGATGGCGATGGTACCCGTGATCAACGCAATAATGGCAATTAAGACAAATATGCCGTGATTGACAACAGCGTTTGACATGGCCACGACGACTTGCGTGGGCAGCGGTAATGATGCGCCCATATCGTTAAACATTTTGACGAAGGCAGGGATGACTTTATACATGATCACACCGACGACTCCGGCAGTAATGACCAGCACCGCTATGGGGTAAGTCAGTGCTGATTTGATTTTTCCTTGAAGCGCAATGGTTTTTTCCTGATAAGTGGCCAAACGATCCAGTACATTATCCAGAATACCCGCGGCTTCCCCGGCTGCGACAAGGTTGCAATACAGATCGTTAAAATAAAGAGGATACGCCTTGAATGCTTGAGCCATGCTGGAACCGGACTCAATTTTGGCTTTTATATCAAACAGAAGGCGGGAAAAGCGAGGATTTTCATGGCCGCGCCCAATGATATCGAATGTTTGCAACAGGGGCACACCCGCTTTCATCATCGTAGCCAGCTGGCGGGTGAAAAAGGAGATATCCTTGGACTTGATTTTTTTACCGCCACCGAAAGCTTTTTTGCGGATTTTTTTGATCTTAATTCCTTGCCGCCGCAAGGCTGCTTGGACGCTACTGCTGGAGGCACCGCGTGTTTCGCCATGAACGGCGCGTCCTGCCTTGTCAACACCGGACCAAACAAATAAAGCTTCACTGGCGCTTTTCTGTCTGGAGGATGGTCGTGGTTGCCGTTTTGCTGTTGCTGTAGCCATAATTTCAATCCTCTGATTTATTCATTGGTAATTGCTTCGATTTCTTCAAGAGACGTGACGCCGTTTTTGACCTTGACCAGACCAGATTGGCGCAAATTCCGGATACCTTCGCGTTGCGCTTGAGCGGCCAATTCCAACGAAGTGCCTTCGCGCATGATGACCTCCCGGATTTCGTCTGAAATCGGCATAACTTCGTAAATACCGATTCGACCTTTATATCCGGTTTTTTTGCACACAGGGCAGCCGACAGGCCCATACGGTTGCCAAGAGCCGTCAATTTCACTTTCACGAAAGCCGGCGGATAATAAAACGCTATGCGGTAAGTCCACCGGTTTTTTACATTTAGTGCATAGTTTTCTCGCCAGCCGTTGCGCCGTGATTAAAATAACTGATGACGCTATACTAAATGCGGGGACGCCCATGTTGGCCAGGCGGGTTAATGTTGTCGGTGCATCGTTGGTGTGGAGTGTGGACATGACGAGATGGCCTGTCTGCGCTGCTTTGATTGCGATATCCGCAGTTTCAAAATCGCGGATCTCACCGACCATGACGATATCCGGATCCTGGCGCAGAAAAGAGCGTAATGCCGAAGCAAAGGTCAGCCCCGCTTTTTCATTGACGTTTACCTGATTGACGCCGGGCAATTGGATCTCTGCCGGATCTTCCGCTGTCGAGATATTGACGCCGGGCTGGTTGAGAATATTCAGGCAAGAGTACAAAGAGACCGTTTTTCCGCTACCGGTCGGCCCCGTTACCAGGATCATGCCATAAGGGCGACCGATGGCATTGAGCAGCTGCTCTTGCTGATCAGGTTCATAACCGAGTACTTCGACGCCGAGCTTGACGTTAGAGGAGTCCAAAATCCTTAAAACAACTTTTTCACCATAAAGCGTAGGCAGAGTCGAGACACGAAAATCAATGGTTTTCTGGTTGGAAAGGAGTAGTTTCATTCGCCCGTCTTGGGGTACGCGCTTTTCCGAAATATCGAGTTTGGAAATCACTTTGATCCGCGAAGCGATGGGTTCGCGTAAATCCATCGGCGGTTGCACAATTTCCTGAAGTTCGCCATCGACACGAAAGCGAATCCGAAAAAACTTTTCATATGGCTCAATATGAATATCAGAAGCGCCCATTTGAATGGCGTCGAGCAGAATTTTTTGCAGATAACGAACAACCGGCGAATTTTCAACCTCGCTGTTTTCTTCGGCAACGGCGCTCAATCCTTCCAGCGCCAGATCCATTTCGGCCATTTCAGCGGCGGCCTCTTCGACGGAAATACCGCTTTCTTCGATTTTCTGGTTAAGAATACGGCCGAGCTTGTCATCTTCAACCAGTACCGGAACGATCTGGAGATTGGTTTTAAAGCGCATTTCATCAAGCGCTTTAAAGTTGGCAGGATCTGAAACGGCGACATACAAGATTTTGCCGCGCGTGTGCAAGGGAAACAGGCGGTGCTGTGCGGCAAACTTGAGGTCGAGGTGTTCGGTGGCAGCTCTGTTCAGGTCGAACGCGTTTAGATCAAAAAGCGGTGTGCCAAAACTTTTTGCCGCAAAAAGACCAAGTTCTGCAGCGGTCATCTTGCGCGACATCAGGAATTGCTCCGTAAAAGCAATATTGTTGTTTCTGGCTTGCGCTGCCAGGTTTTCCGCTTCTTTTTGCGTTAACGTCCCCTCTTTGACCAAAGCACGAGCCAAGCCACTGATCATCGGTGTTGTCGAGGAGAGTTGAGCTACCATGATTTATTAAAATCCTTACAGTATAAAAGCTCTTGGGAATTATGAAGATGCTTCATTAACTTCTTGATAATGCATGGTCTTATCTGGTTTGTAAAGAAAAGAGACCAATGGGCTTTATGATTTTACCTTGTCGGCGGGCAACCTGCGCAGTTTTACAACACGCACTTGGTGCTTGCGGGTTTGCATGATCGTTATGTGAAAGCCGTACAGAGCAAATTCAGTTTCGGATTCCGGTATTTTGCCTAAATATTCAATGATCAGGCCGCTCAATGTTTTCGGCCCATCCAGAGGAAAATCGCTGCCGATCTGGCGGTTTAATGCCCTCAATGTTTGGCTGGCGTCAACGGTTAGGCCTTCGTTCTGTAAAGCGCAATGAACGGACGCAAGCGGTTCTCCGGGGCGAAGCGTTGAGGCGATTTCGTGCTCCATATCGCCTGGTGTTACCAGCCCCAATAATTCGCCATATTCGTCGACAATCAGCCCCAGACGTTGGCCGCTGAGGCGGAACTCTTCCCATTGTTTGAGCAGAGGCGTGCCGGAGGGAATGTAATAAGCCGGCTGCAGCAATGCGCGCAGAGAATGGTTGTCGCCTTGTGTTGACAGCGTTGACGCGCGTAATGCGTCGCGTAAATCCAAAACGCCGACGATTCTATCGAGCGTTTCCTCATAAACGGGAAGGTAGGCGTAGTGGTATGCAGTGATTTGTCGCCACAAGACTTCAGGTTTTTCGTTGAGGTTCAACGCCTGAATATTTGGGCGGGGAATCATGACGTCGTTAATTAGGCAGTTATTTGCCAATTCGGATAGATTATTGATAATCGCATCATGGCGTTCGTGTCCAGCCACTTCAGAACGTAACGGATTTCTTTTTTCGCGGCTTTTAGCAATGTGTTTTGGGCTTATTTGGCGGCAACCATAGAAGCCGGCAATGATGCCGATGACGAAACAGCAGCCGGCCCAGAAAAAGACGTTCATCGCAGGGTGTTCCTACTGGCGCAGGATAATTTCGACGATGAATTTATACCCCAGATACGCCAAAAGCAGCACGGCAGTACCCGATAGAATCCAGTACAACGCTTGTCGACCGCGCCAGCCAAAACGCCAGCGGCCGATGAGCAGCGTACCGAAAATAAGCCAGGCGATAATTGATAACAAGGTTTTATGGGTAATTTCGAAAGGCTTACCAAAAATTTCTTCAGTGAAAAAAACGCCGGTAATCAACGTCAGTGTCAGCAGGATAAACGCCAGAGCGATCAGACGGAACAAATAGCGCTCTAATGTCAGCAAAGGGGGCGTTTTTTGCAGACGGTCAGAAGTTACGCCGTGATGCAACCGTTTTTCAAGGCCGAGCATGGCCAAGGCTTGCATTGCCGCGACAAAGAAGAGCGCGTAAGCCGAAATAGCGATGGCAATATGAAAAGCTGCCCATGAATGGGTGGTATAGGCATAGAGGTAATCGCTATGAAATATGACGGGGGTCAATGCGGCTACTGCGGCGCAACCGAGCACAATGCTGGAAAAAATAGGCAAAGCACGCATCAAACCAGAAATCCAGGCGACCAGCACGCATAGAAAGGCGACCAGCGACATGGCGTTGCCGATGGAAATATCGATGCCTTTGGGTGTGGCGATGGCGTGTGTTAACGCAAAAGCGTGAAGGCCGAGTGTGATCAGCACCATAACCCAGACATAAACGGGCACATTCGCGTTTGAGATACTCTGTCGAGGTTGGCGGGTCGTTTGCCAGCGCATCCACGCACCAACTGCGTAGAGCATGGCGACAGCAGTGTGAATGAGAGAAATCGGTATCATCATAAAAACATGCAAGAAAGCGCGAAACGTTGTGTCATTTGGCGTTCAAAAACAGCTGGCGTCAGGTTAATATCTCCGAATAAACCGGCCTCTGGTTTTGGTTGCCGGTAGTCTCATGATAAACGCCGTTGAAGGCGAACCATTTTACCATTGACTTTGAACAGAAAACACTTGATGCTGTCGGAAAACAGGGAGCGATCATTATGCTTGACAATCTGACTCAACGTTTGGCGCGTGTTGTTAAAAACCTGAAAGGGGAAGCGCGCTTAACCGAAACCAATATTCAGGAAGCACTGCGTGAGGTGCGCTTGGCGCTTTTGGAAGCCGATGTCGCGTTGCCTGCCGTACGCGATTTTATCGAACGCGTGCGTGAAAAAGCCGTTGGTGAAGAGGTGATTGGTTCATTAACGCCGGGACAGGCGCTGGTGGGTGTGGTGCATCGTGAAATGACAGCGTTGGTAGGCGGTGACGCCGTACCGCTTAATTTGGCGACAACGCCGCCGGCGGTAGTCTTAATGGCTGGTTTGCAAGGCGTTGGTAAAACGACCAGCGTTGCCAAGTTGGCGCGACTACTCAAGGAAACGCAAAAGAAAAAAGTTCTGGTGGTGTCGACAGACGTATATCGCCCGGCAGCGATTGCCCAGCTGGAAACCTTGTCTCAGCAGGTGGGCATAGATTTTTTCCCGTCGGCGCCCGATCAAAAGCCGGTATCGATTGCCGAATCGGCAATCGACTGGGCAAGACGCCACTACCATGATGTGCTGATTATTGATACTGCCGGGCGCCTTTCTGTTGATGATGCCATGATGGCGGAAATCAGCGCGTTGCATCAAGCGGTTTTACCGGTTGAGACGTTGTTTGTGGTGGATGCGATGCAGGGACAGGATGCCGTTAATACCGCAGCCGCATTCAAAAAAGCGGTACCGTTAACCGGTGTGGTGTTAACCAAACTCGATGGCGATTCGCGCGGCGGCGCGGCGTTATCGGTGCGCTGGGTGACGCAAACACCAATCAAGTTTGTCGGTATTTCCGAGAAACCGGACGGTTTGCAGGTATTTCATCCCGAGCGGATGGCCTCGCGTATTCTGGGCATGGGCGATGTGTTGTCGCTGATCGAAGATGCGCAGCGTACCGTTGATGCCGATAAAGCGCAAGCGTTGGCAAAAAAGCTGAAAACCGGCAAGGGTTTTACCCTCGAAGATTTCAAAGAACAAATTGGTCAGATGCGTAAAATGGGCAGCATGCAAAGCCTTCTTGAGAAACTGCCTGCCGAAATAGCGCAGGCGGCACAGAATATGCCGATGAATGACCGTAAAATCAATCGCTTGGAAGGTATTATCAATTCGATGACCCTTATGGAGCGGCGTAAACCGGAGATCATCAAGGCTTCGCGTAAAAAGCGTATTGCGGCGGGCGCGGGGGTCAGTGTTCAGGAAGTCAATCAGCTCTTAAAGCAGTTCGAACAAACGCAAAAAATGATGAAAGTGGTTGCCAAAGGCGGTTTGCAGAAAATGATGCGTGGTATGCGCGGTCTGATGCCGGGCATGCGTTAAACGGGAAAGTACAGAAAAGAAAACATGGGTAGCGGAAAAATGACGGATAAAACGGTTGCCTTTTCATCAAAACAAAGTATGTCTGAAAGTCTCGTGGGCTGTTTGTTAATGGCGATGCCCGCACTCGGTGTGACCGTCGATGAAGAGACGCCGTTCGCCGGGACGCTGATTTATGTTTGTGAGCATAATGAGGACGGCGCTTTGGGTATTGTAATTAACCGCTTGACCGATCTTACCGTGTCGCAGCTGTTCGAAGGCGCCGGTGTGCCGATGAGCAAAATCGCGTTGAGTGGGCGCTGGCAAGACATGCCGGTTTATTGGGGCGGGCCGGTACGCAGTGACCGTGGTTTTATTTTGCATAGGCCGCTCGGCGATTGGCAATCGACACTTGCTGTGCGTGGTGATCTGGGAATGACGATATCGCGCGATTTGCTTGAGGCCATGGCAGGCGGCGGCGGTCCGGACGAAGCTCTGGTTTCTCTCGGTTATGCCGGCTGGACGGCCGGGCAACTTGAGCAGGAGCTGGCGCAAAATGCCTGGCTGGTCATTCCTTGCGACGATGCTTCCGATTTACTGTTTCATTGCGCTCCCGGATTGCGTATTCAAAAAGCAATGAAGCAAATCGGTGTTGATTCGTCGCGCTTTTCCGGTCATGCCGGTCATGCCTGAGATCACGATTCTCGCTTTTGATTTTGGCCGTAAACGTATTGGTATCGCTGTCGGCACAACGGTATTGCATCAAGCGCGGGCGCTCACCACGATTGCTTCTGACAAGCATAGTGTGCGCGAGCAGGCTATAGCCCTGCTTGTCAACGAATGGCAGCCCGATGAACTGGTGGTCGGTTTGCCTGTACATATGGATGGTCGCGAGCATGCGACCACTCAAAAAGCGCGGGCATTTGCCGAATGGTTGCATGAACGTTTTCAGTTGCCGGTGCATTTGGTAGATGAGCGGCTGACGACGCAAATTGCACAAACCATGCTTGAGGAAGACGGCGTGTATGGCGATCAGGCAAAATCGGTGCGTGATGCGGTGGCCGCACAGGTGATTTTGCAGGCGTATTTGGATGAACGAAATGAAAACATTCAGGAGGCCTAAACGGCAGAGACTGCTTCGGCGTTTATTTTGTTGAGAAAACGCACCACTTCCTCCTGCTGGCGCGTACGTTGCATTGGCGGCAGGCTTTGCCACAATTTGCGCCCATAGGGTTTTTCAACAAGGCGCGGATCACCGATCATCAAAACGCCACGATCGCTTTCGGTGCGAATCAGGCGCCCGGCACCCTGTTTTAAACTGATTGCCGCCTGCGGGATCTGCCAGTCGAAAAACGGTTTTCCGCCGTTTTTTTCCAGCAAATCAAGACGTGCCGCGACCAGAGGATCATCCGGTGGCGCGAAAGGCAATTTATCGATAATGACCAACGACAAGGCATCACCGGCAACATCAACACCCTCCCAGAAGCTGGCGGCACCCAGCAATACAGCGTTGCCTTCTTTTCGGAAACGCGATAACAGTTCCGAGCGCGATGCTTCGCCTTGCGCTAATAATAGCCACGGGTAATGATGTTCCGAAAAAATTTCGGACAGGCATTGTTGTGCGTATTGCAGCGCGCGATGTGAAGTAAACAAGAAAAATGCATTGCCGTCATTTGCCTTCAATAAAGGCAACGCGGCATGAATTACCGCTTCGGTATGTTCGCGCGAATTCGGTTGCGGCAGATTCGTCGGCACGTAAAGCCGTGCGGCAGAACCAAAATCAAACGGGCTGCCCCATTGAGCCGTGCGCGCGCTTTCCAGGCCAAGCTCGCGTTGAAAATGTGAAAAATCGCCGGCAACGGCAAGTGTTGCCGAAGTCAGGATCCAGGCGCTTTCCGATTGTTCGACATAGTTGCGAAAAATAGATGCTACCGACAGCGGGGAGGTATGCAATTGCCAGTGATATGCCGAAATATCTGCCCAACGGATGTAAGCGTTTTGATCGGGATTATCATTTTCGTTTTTATCGACAGCTTGTTGCCAACGGTTAAGCGCAAGCCGCAATTTTTCGGCATTGGCACAAGCAAGACCAAGCGTTTCGCTATGTTCGGCAATCAGGTCGAGGCCGGTTCTTATTTGGCCAATGGCTTCGATAAGTGCCGCAAATGCTTCGGCAAATGACGCGCGTTCAAGTAATTGCGCCGCCGGATATTTGCCGGGAAATTCCCCTGCCGCCAGGCGGATACGACGCACTGCGGAGTTAAGGGTGTCGAGGTACGTTAGCAACTCGGCAAGATCGGCAGCTTCGGTTCGGACAGCAATTTCAGTGTCGCGCGCAAATTCAAAAAGCTGTGTGCTGGAGATACGGTCGCCGAAAAAAACGGTGGCGATATCGGGCAATTGATGCGCTTCATCGAGAATGATGGTGTTGCACGCGGGCAGCAGCTCGGCAAAACCTTCTTCACGCAACAATGCGTCGGCAAAAAACAAATGATGGTTGACGACGAGAATGTCGGCGTCCAGCGCGGTTTTGCGCGCTTGCGTCACGAAGCAATCGGAGGCATAGGCGCATTGCGTACCGAGGCAATTATCACGCGTGGATGTGACCAGCGGCCAAATGGTTGCGTTTTCTGGAACGATGGACAATTCGTTGCGATCGCCGCGTTTGCTGGTTTCGGCAAAAGAGAGAATGGATTTGATGTATTGGGCGTCCTGACGCGAGGCAAAAAGGTCGATTTCTTTGGCCTGTCGCAGACGATGCAGGCAGATGTAGTTACCGCGGCCTTTAAGCTGCGCGACCGCGATCGGCAGTTTGAGCGCATCGCGCACAAACGGGATATCGCGTTCGAAAAGTTGATCCTGCAAGGTTTTGGTGCCGGTCGAAATGATGGTTTTACCGCCGGAAACCAAGGCGGGGACAAGGTAAGCAAAGGTTTTACCGGTACCGGTGCCTGCTTCGGTAATCAGGCACGTCTGCGCGCGGATCGCATCGGCAATCGCCTGCGCCATTTCGATCTGCTGCGTACGTACGCGAAAACCGGGCAAATATTGCGCCAGCGCGCCCTGAGCGGAAAAAAGAGCATGAATATCGGAATGCAAAGCAGTCGTTTAAGGTTTAAAAACAACAAGTTTCTCGCAGGATCCGGTGGCTTTCCCGGAAGATGCAGCCACCAGAGTATCACGGATATGTTGTTTATAGGCTGCGAAAGCACGATACGGGACGTCAATACGGCGCTGATACTCCTGCTCGGTTTCGTCCGGTAACTGTTTTAACGCAATCATTGATGCTGTCCATACCGCATACAATTGATTGATGTGATGCGCGGTCGCGCACGAAGAGGAATTTTGCGCTTCCCGAAGCGCGGCTTCAAAATAGCGAGGCATGCTGACTTTCTGTTTATTCCGGCAATAATCGCTTTTGGTGTTATTTATGGTGTCTCTGGCTTTTTCAAAACCATACTCAATCAGTTCAATGGCCTTGACGTGACGGCAAACTGTGTACAGATGTTCGGTCGCATCAAGAAAGCATTCGGTCGCGCCAAGCGTGTCGGCGTTTGGGCAGACAAATCCCGCAGAGGGTTGTTCGGAAAAGATCTCTTTTACGACCTTGGCAGGTTTTTTGGCGGTGGTTTTTCCTTCGTTTCCGGTAGCGGGTTCGTTGATCAACGGAATGGCATGCACGCTTACCGCTAAAAAATTCAGTACAACCAAGCAGGCGGAAAAAAATATTTTTTTGTTCGTTGTCATGGCAAGGTAATTGCACGCGTTTATCGATCAATCGTACTCGCTCTATCGGGTAAGAACAAGCGTTTTGCCGGGAACAGAGCGGACAAGTTGCGGCGATGCCTGATTGTTATACTTAAAGCATACTTTTTGCGGTGCGCCTTGATTCTTTGGCGTAAGTTTTATGGAAATAAAGTATAGTCACATGATGCAAAAGTTTTCAATTTACCATGCGTTGGGGATGTCTGAAACGGCTTCAGAACAAGAGGCTTGCTGCGCATTGCGCCAGATGCTTCGCGAAAACTATAAAAAAACACGCGATAATTTCGGCGCGCTCGAAGAGTCGTTACGCTTCTACAACCAAGCGTGCCAGATTCTGAACGACCCGCAGCGCCGTAAGGTGTACGACAGGGAATGGTCGTTGTCGCAGGGCAGCGCCGAGCAGCGTATTGATTATGTCGTCCAGAAAGCAGCCGGTGTTGATTCGCAAGCGGTTCAAGTCGCAGATATTCCATTGGTGGAAATTACCGGCGTGGTTGATTTGTCTCCCCATAAAAAGCCGATCCTGAATCTGGAGCTGGTGCCGGAAAATGCTGAGATGGATTTTCGGATGCTGCCTCCGGAAAAGAAAAACCAGCTTTCTGCGGCGGCACTGGTTTCCGAAATCGGTGTGCCGCAAATTGTCTTTCAGGAGGTACCTGTTTCCGGAATCGAGGTTAATATACCGGCGACGTCGTCTGGCAAGGTTCTGACTGATGGCGTAGTAACACCTCAGAAAGAGGAAAAATGGCCGTCACCGGCCAAGCAACACTATCATCCCGTTTTGACCGAAGCGCTCGGCCAGTCACGCTCGCCGGTGCTGCTGGGTGTTTTTTGTGCGCTGGTATTGGTTGTCGTTGCGGCTTTGCTGCGGTTTAACTGGGATTATGTTGTGCCGTCTTTCGATATTACCCAGAGTTGGATTTGGGGCGTATTGTTATTGGTTGGTTTTTTCGTTTACACCTATGGCTTTCGCCAAGGCACCAAAAGAGCGCATAAAAATTATGAATTGCCAGGCGAACCCGATAGCGAAATCATTAAAAACTGGCGCCGCAAACATACCGTTTTTCTGGGCAGCAATTATTTAGTCGAAGATCCGAGTTGGGTATTTCAATTGCGGTTGACTGAATTGGAGCGGGCGCGTGTGCAACGTTCCAGTTATATTCGACCATGGCGGCGGGCGTTGGCGCGAATTTTCGATTATGCATTATGGGGATGGCTTCTGGTTTTTCCGCTCAGCGAACTGGCCAATCGGGATATTATTCCGGCGTCGGTCATGTCCCTTGTCGAAAATCCTCTAATCATTCCCATTGTGATTACGGCGACCTGGATTCCGATCGAAGCATTATTGATGGCGGCAATGGGCACGACATTGGGCAAATGGCTATTTGGTGTTTTCGTCCAGTTTCGTGTTTCCAATCCTTATGTGCGGCGTGACAGCCTGGCTTGCTGGCGTTATGCGCTGGCGCGCGCGTTTCGCGTATGGTGGCAAGGCGTGGCGTTGGGTTTTCTGCCGATTTTGGCATTGTCCTCAGGGCGGGCCAAAGCTGCTCTTGAGCGTTTTGAGGAGACGGATTGGGATGACGATTACGATGTGCTGGTCACCCATACACCGGGGAAGGTTGTCCCTTTTGTCGTTGGCCTGATTGGCCTAACGGTATTGTCACTGCTTTATATAGGTGTTTGGCAAAGATCGTTGATGAGTATGGGGGTTCACTCGACGCAGTTTATTTCCACACAAATCGAGCGTTGGCAACAGCAGGAAAATCAAACAACACCGATTGTGAGCGGGCGTCATGATGCGGTTAGCGATCCGGTCATCCCTGTCGTCCCGGTTAGTCCAGAGCTATCTGAGAGCGAGCGCCGCCTTGTTGAATTTCGTGAAGCCATTATGCGGGCCAGCGAAGAGAGCCGAACGCTTTTGGAAAGAAAAGAATGGGAGCGGGCTCTGGAAAGCTGTCAGCGCTGGGCGAAACTGGAAATTACTAATCCGGCACCATTGCGCTGCCAGGGAGATGCGCTTCAAGCAATGGGCAAATATCAGGAGGCCATCAACGCTTATCGAAACGCCAAGCTCCATGCGCCGGAGGATCGCTCCATCGATGAGGCGATTCAACGCTCTCAGGAAGAGATTTTCCGTCAGTTGAACCGATAAAAAAGGGGTTGCCATGAATATTTTCAGCAATTGCGTGGTCACCATGAATTTTCGCTTGTTTGACGTTGACGGTGAGTTGATCGAAAAAAATGAAACACCGGTGATGTATCTTCATGGCGGTTATTCGGGGATTTTCCCCAAAGTTGAGGATGCGTTAAACGGGAAAACAACGGGTGACCAGATACGCATTTCTTTGGAGCCCAACGAAGGATTCGGCGATTACGCGCCCGAATTGATTCGTCTGGTGGATGTGAAGAAATTGCCGCCGGATGTGCAGGTTGGCGGCTACCTGACTGTTGGTGAAGGTGACGACACGGTTTGGCGGGTTACGGATATCTCCGATGGTCGTGCCGTGCTCGACGGCAATCATGAGTTGGCCGGACAAAAGCTCTGGTTTGAATGTACTGTGCTCGATGTTCGCGAGGCGACTGAAGAAGAAGTAGCGCACGGCCATGCTCATCAGACCGGGCATCATTGCCATTAATCGGTTTGTAAAAGGTTTTGTAAGCGTATTTCCAATGCGGCACGGTTTTCCGTATGCAAAAGCGCTTTGCCGCTCAGGATGAAGACGTCTTCGACACGTTCGCCCATGGTATTGATGCGGGCGCTTTTAATATCGATGTTGTCATCTGCCAGCATGGACGCGATATGCGCCAATAATACCGGGCGATCTCCGGTTGTTATTTCCAGAATGTAATGAAGATCGTTACTGTCGGCGGAAATTCGGATTTGCGGTACCAGCGGATAATGTCGGGAGCGGCGCGGGCGTTTGCCGAGCGGCGGTAATGCCGCAAACGGTTGACCAAGAAAAACTGCCAGCCGTTGCGCCATTGCGTTTAGCGCTTTTTCATTATTTTCCAGTAAATACATATCTTTGGTTTGCACGTTGAAGGTATCGAGCGCGTAACCATGGTGTGTTGTATGGATCTTGGCGTCGAGAATATTCAATTGATGGGTACCGAAGAAAACGCAAAGTTGCGCAAATAATTTTTGGCGGTCGCTTAGGTAAACGAGGAATTGTATTCCCGCTTTTTTAGGAAGCGGGCGGATGCTGATGCGGGGTATCCGGGTACGTAGATGCTCTGATAGCGCAGATGCGTGCCACACCAGTTCGTCGACATGATGTCGTTGAAAATAGGTATTGTCGAGTAAGTGCCAGAGCGGAATGTCATCACTTGTTTTTTTTTCTTTTTTAAGCAGGGTAATCGCTTGTTGCTGCTTTCTTTCAATCGTGTCGAATATATCTTTATGGTGCAATTGCGCATGCGCCGACAGGAAAAGCGATTCCAGCAATTGCGCTTTCCATGGATTCCAGATATTCGGGCTGGTAGCACGGATGTCGGCGACTGTTAAAAGATAAAGCGCGATCAATCGTTTTTCGTTTTTAACTTTCCGGACAAAAGCATGCACAACATCCGGGCTGGAAATATCATATTTTTGCGCAGTAAATGACATCCATAAATGTGCTTTGACCAGCCAGACGATAAAGGCGGTATCTTCTTGTGCAATACGATGTTTTTTGCAAAAGCGCCGGGCGATCTCGGCGCCTCTCAATGAATGATCGCCGCCGCGGCTTTTGGCGATATCGTGAAAAAAAGCGGCAAAAAATAATATTTCCGGATTTTTAAAATCCATCATCAGACGCGAACATAACGGATATTCATGGGCGTGTGCCTCGAGACTGAAGCGGCGTAAATTACGAACCGTCATGAGAATGTGTTCATCGACGGTGTAAGTATGAAATAAATCGTGTTGCATTTTCCCCACAATATATCCGAATGCGGGTAGGTAGGCGCCGATAATACCGTATAAATTCATGATGCGTGTGGCGTGGGTTATCGTTCTCTGGCCGCGGAAGAACGCAACAAATTTATCCTGGTTACTTCTGTTTTTTCGGAAGCTGTTATTGATATATCGATATGCTCTGTTCAGCGCTCGCAAGGTATTGGCGGAAAGCCCATCGATTTCTTTTTGATGTTGCCAGTGAAGAAAAGTATCGAAAATAGCCGATGGTGTATCAGTAAAAATATCGGAGTGAACGATATCCAGCGTTGTGCCGCGCTGGTTAAAACAATTGTCCAGCGCCTTGGCTTTTGGCAGCGGGTGCAAATATTCATACACAAGTTGCATGAACAACAGATTGAGGCGGCGGATATGCTGCGCCGCACGATAATAATGTTGCATTAAAATTTCACCACGATATAGGCTTGCTTGGGCATGAGTACCCACGATATCGGCCAGCGCATTCTGGTGGTCGAACAGCAAACGCTCTTCTGCGCGTCCGGCGAGCAGATGCAAATGAATGCGCCATGTACTGAGTTTTATTTCTTGTTGGCGCAAGGAGCGTAATTCATAAGTCGTTAACCAGGGCGGACAATATATATTTTGAGATTGCCGAGCACGTTCGTCGACGAGTTTGATGCCGCGGATTAGCCAGCGAATCATGTGAATGTCACGCAATCCCCCCGGGCTTTCCTTGATATTGGGTTCAAGATTATAGAGCGTGTCGCGGTATTTCAGATGCCGTTGTTCCTGTTCGAAACATTTGGCTTTATAAAATGAGGAAAAATCAAAATATTGCCTTAACGAATTTTCGAAAAGACGGTAAAGATTTCGGCTGCCGCATAAATATCGATATTCAATCAAAGCGGTCTGTGTTGCGATGTCCCATTGTGCAAAATTTTCGAACTCATCAAGCACATACGCGCCGTGTCCGATGCGCAAACCAAGATCCCATAGCGCGGTTTCGAATGCGGCTAACGCACTTTTTTCTTTTCGATCGGGCGGTTTTTTAAGGACAATGGTCGTATCGATATCGGAGTAAGGAAAGAGTGCACCACGCCCGTAACCGCCGACGGCAAGTAGAACGCTACGATGGGTTAGGGATGAAGGCAGTTTTCGCCAAAGAGCGCATAGAGCGTGATCGACGTGGTGTTGCCATTGGCGGAAAAAAATATAGGTGTCTCGTTGCGCAAGATAATCTTTATGCAGCAAAGCGCGTGCTTTATCCAGTTTTTGGCGCATCGACGCCAACATTTCGGGAGAAAACCTCGGTTGTTGCGTTTGCGATGCGTCGGGATTCATTGAATTATGCTGCAGGCGGCGGCGTTCCTTCGGAGACAGTCAACACCTCAACGCCATTTTCGGTCACCAATACCGTATGCTCCCATTGCGCCGACAATGCGTGATCCGCAGTGACTATGGTCCAGCCATCGGCAAGCGCGCGTAATTGATGGCCGCCGGCATTGATCATTGGTTCGATCGTGAAAATCATTCCCGGTTTAAGTTTGAGGCCGGTGCCGCGCTTGCCGTAGTGAAGCACTTGTGGATCTTCATGAAAGCCGCGTCCGATGCCATGCCCGCAAAATTCGCGAACAACGGAAAAGCCTTGTGCTTCGGCAAAAGTCTGGATGGCGTGGCCGATATCACCAAGATGCGCATCCGGTCGAACAACACGGATACCACGCCACATCGCTTCATAAGTAACATCGATCAGGCGTTTGGCCAGGATTGATGGCTTGCCGACACAATACATCCGGCTGGCATCGCCATGAAACCCGTTTTTAATTACCGTCACATCGATGTTGAGAATATCGCCATTGCGCAATTTGCGCGTACTGGGAATGCCGTGGCAAACGACGTGGTTCAACGAAATGCATACGGATGCCGGGTAGGGTGTATGCCCGGGAGGCGCATAGTTAAGCGGTGCCGGGGTAACGCCTAATTCGTCGACCTGATAATTGTGACACAATCGGTTCAGCTCGGCAGTGGTAACGCCCGCTTTGACGAACGCAGAGATGTAATCAAGCACTTTCGAGGCATACCGGCAGGCGATGCGCATGGCGGCAATTTCATCGGCGGTTTTGATAAGCGCGCCCATGGGTTTCAGCCTCTCAGTAAATCATTGATGCTTGTTTTGGCGCGCGTTTGGGCATCGACTTGTTTGACGATCACGGCGCAGTATAAAGAGCAACGCCCTGTGCCCGAAGGCAAGCTGCCGGCGACAACCACCGATCCTGCCGGAACGCGTCCGTATGTGATTTCATCGGTTTGCCGGTTATAAATTTTTGTGCTTTGCCCGATGAATACGCCCATGCCCAATACCGAATTTTCTTCGACAATCACGCCTTCGACCACTTCGGAACGCGCGCCGATAAAGCAATGATCTTCGATAATGGTCGGATTGGCTTGCAGCGGCTCGAGTACGCCGCCAATACCGACACCGCCCGACAAATGCACGTTTTTTCCGATCTGCGCGCACGAGCCGACGGTTGCCCAGGTATCTATCATGGTGCCTGAGTCAATATATGCGCCGATATTGACGTAGGAAGGCATCAACACGACGTCAGGGGCGATGTACGCGCCGCGCCGGACGACAGCGGGCGGCACGATGCGTACCCCGGTTTCAGCCAAGGCCTGATTATCCAAATTGCTGAATTTGGTCGGAAGCTTGTCAAAAAACGTCAACGCGCCGGATTTTATTACCTCATTATCGGCGAGGCGGAATGAGAGCAATACAGCTTTTTTCAACCACTGGTGCGTATACCATTTTCCGTCTATTTTTTCACATACGCGTACGCTGCCGCCGTTTAACGCGTCAATAGTATGGGCGACAGCATTGCGTACTTCAGAAGATACTGTTTTCGGCGAAAGCTCGGCGCGGCTTTCCCATGCCTGTTCAATGATGTTTTGGGCAGATATCATGAAGTTGTTACGAAATATATAATATGTACATTATAACGCTGTCGCGGATGTGGGCACGTAAACTGATATATTATCCAAAATTTCACGAACTGATTCTAGAAGATGGTTTCCGTCCGAATCGCACGCCTTTTTTCAAACATCGCGATTTTTACTGCTATCGTTTTTCTTGGCGATGTCATTATTTATTGGGGATGGTTTTTCTTTGCACCCAAGTCGTTTTATGTTGCGCCTGCCGTGCCAAGCGATCCGGCGATGGTGTTGCGTGCAACTTCGCTGTTTGGCGCGGGTGCCGCGACAAATACCGAAGTCACGGCATTGCCGGCAACGATCAGCGGGAACGTGCGCCTTCTGGGCTTGATCGCTCAGGACGATGGCGATGGCTACGCTGTATTTCGTGCAGGCGGCAATGTTTTTATCGCGCGGGCAGGGGATGATGTTGGCGGAGAAAATACATTGCTGTCCGTTGAGCCGGGCGCAATGGTTTTGCGTGAAAAAAACGGCAACGAGCGTCGTATTGTGTTGCGTGAGGACGCTTCGGGAAAGGATGCCGCCGCGGTATCGCCGCAGTTCGCTCGTAATCCCGCAGACTCTTCGAATTCTTGTGTCCCCGCAGATTTTCAAGGAATTGTAATCCGTCTGAATACGGAATTACTGCAAGGCGTGCTCATAAAGCCGGAAACGTTTTACGCGCTTTTATCCGCACAAGGCGAAGGCTTGGTTGTGCAAGCCGACAGTGGCCATGCCGCTATGCTTGGTTTGCGGCGCGGTGATCAGTTGCATACGGCAAATGGGATTCGTCTGCGGCGTCCCGAGGATATTACCCAGGCAATTTTAAAACCGCTTGTTGGCGGACAAACGGTGCGTTTGGCCGGAAGGCGAGGCGGACAGGATAGGGAATTGTTGTTGGTCAATGTGAGTGCTTGCGGTAGTTGATCGATCGGGGCTGGTGTTGTGGCATCGCTTGATATCCAGACGCATGAGATCAACTGTAAAACACAGAAAGCATCAGCGCAGCGAGTATTCATTTTCTACGCATGATTACGAAACTACTGAGGTTTATTTTTCGTGTCGTTTTTTTAAGCAGTCGATGATTGCGGCCAAGTTCAAACCCTGATCTTGCAATAAAACCAATAGATGATAAATCAGGTCTGCGGATTCGCTGGTCAGTTCTGCGCGGTCTTTTACCACTGCGGCCAACGCCGTTTCGACACCCTCTTCACCGACCTTCTGAGCGATGCGTTTGGTGCCTTGATGATAAAGCATTGCCGTGTATGACGAAGCGGGATCTGCTTTTTTTCGTTCGGCGAGCAGTTGTTCAAGCTGATAAAGAAAAGCGAAAGAGCTGGTGCTCGGTGAAAAACAGCTTGATGTGCCCCGATGGCACGTCGGGCCGTCGGGTAAGGCCAAAACAAGCAATGCGTCGTTATCGCAGTCGGTCGTAATATCTGCAACGTTCAAATAATGTTGCGAGGTTTCGCCTTTTACCCATAAACGTTGTTTGCTGCGTGAGTAAAACGTGACTTTACCGTTTTGCTCCGTGGCGGCAAGTGCTTCTTCGTTCATGAAACCAAGCATCAGCACCTCGCCCGAAACGGCATGCTGAACAATCGCGGGAATCAGGCCGCCGTTTTTTTGCCAGTCAAGTTTTTTGCGTATTTTCTCGGTCAACATAAGCGTACCTCCACGCCGTTTTCTTTTAAGTAACGCTTGAGTTCGTCGATTCTGACGATTTGTTTATGGAATACGGAAGCCGCCAGCGCGCCATCGACGTTTGCGTTACGGAATGCTTCGAGGAAGTGCGCCATTTCGCCGGCGCCGCCCGATGCAATCAAAGGCAATCGGCAGACTTCGCGCACTTTTTTTAGCTGCACGATATCATAGCCGCGCCGAACGCCATCTTGGTTCATCATGTTGAGCACAATTTCACCGGCACCACGTCGTTGAACTTCTTGCACCCAGTCGAGTGTTTTCCATGCAGTTTTTTTTGTACGCGCCTCATCGCCGGTAAATTGAAACACCTGATAATCGCCGGTTGCCTCATCGTGCCAGGTATCAATGCCGACCACGACGCATTGCTCGCCGTAGCGATCGGCAAGGCGGTTAATCAAAGTGGGGTCGAGCAGGGCTGGGGAGTTGATCGAGACTTTATCTGCGCCATAGGCAAGAATTTCTCCGGCATCTTCAACGGTTCTGATGCCGCCTGCGACACAAAATGGGACATCGATGACCTCGGCGACTCGCGCAACCCAGCTTTTATCAACAACCCGGCCATCGCTGGACGCGGTGATATCATAAAAAACCAGCTCGTCAGCGCCTTCGCGTGCATAGCGTTCGGCAAGCGGTACGATATCGCCGATAATTTCATGGTTACGAAACTGAACGCCTTTAACCACTTGACCATCGTGTACGTCAAGGCAGGGAATTATCCGTTTTGCCAGCATGACAAAGCCTCCTTTACTGTGAATTTTCCTTCGAGCAATGCGCGCCCGACAATAACGCCGATGACGCCGCTGTGGCGCAACGCAGCGATATCATCAAGCGTACCGATGCCGCCTGACGCTTGAAAAGCAATATCCGGGTAAGTGTCAGCAAGCGAAGTATAAAGGGAAATATTGGCGCCGCCCAACATGCCGTCGCGGGCAATGTCCGTACACAGTACATGTTTAAGGCCGCAGTCCCGATACTCATTGATGAGATCGTCAATGGTCTTGGCAGACGCTTCTTGCCAACCGGCAACGGCAACGCGCGGCTTGCCTTGATCATCAATGCGTACGTCCAGCGCCAGAACAATTTGCTTAGCGCCAAAATGCTGAAACCAACGCATGACTTCCGACGGGTTTTTGACCGCCATTGAGCCCACAACAACACGCGCCGCGCCGGCATTCAGCAAGGCGTCCACATCGTCGGCGCAGCGGACGCCACCGCCGATTTGCGTTTTTGCGCGAACACCGCGCAAAAGACGCGACAGCAGCGTAATTTGGCGTGCTTTCGGGTTTTTGGCGCCGGTTAAATCGACAAGGTGCAGAAGTGATGCGCCGTCATTTTCGTAGCGTTGCAGGTAAGACAAGGGGTCGTTGCTGTATGTGGTTTGCCTCGCATAGTCTCCTTGCGATAAACGCACCACTTTACCGTCAATCAGATCAATGGCAGGAATCATCGGGAAAATTCCAGAAAATTTTTCAATAATAGTGCACCGGCTTTGCCGGAGCGCTCAGGATGGAATTGCACGCCTAAGAAATTATTTTGTTGTACCGCAGCACTAAACGGCGCGCCATATTCGCTTTTGGCGATAGTATGAGCGGAGACAGGCATGGCAAAACCATGGACAAAATAAAAGTGATCATCGGTAGTGATGCCGCGAAAAAGAAAGTGATTTTCTTGTGGCTGCAAGGTGTTCCAGCCCATATGCGGCAACGGCAGATCACATGTTTTCATGCGTACGACGGATGCGTCGATCAGGCCAAGAGTTTGGGTGTTTCCCTCTTCGCTGTTTTTCCCTAGTAGCTGCATGCCTAGGCAAATGCCGAGTATCGGTTGTGTGCAGCTTTGAATTGGTTTGTTCAAGCCGCGGCTGCCCAACTGAATCATGGCTGCTTGCGCGGAACCGACGCCCGGCAGAAACAGCTTATCCGCCGCCTTGATTATTTTTTCGTCGGCGCTTACTTCCGGTGCAAAACCGAGCCGCTGAACGGCGTAACGCAACGAGGCAAGGTTGGCGCAGCCGGTATCGATAATCACGACACGCATTTACAGCGTTCCTTTGGAGCTGGGCAAGGTATTGCCTTCAATGCGAATTGCCTGACGTAGTGATCGCCCGAAGACTTTGAACAAACTTTCAACGACATGGTGCGTGTTGTCGCCGGAAGCTTTCAGATGTAGCGTGCATCCCAATGTTTGGGATAAGGAGCGAAAAAAATGTTCTACCATATCGGTGTTCATATCGCCGACTTTATCGCGGACAAACGACGCGTCGAACTTCAAATAAGGACGGCCGGAAAGATCGAGCGTGCATTCAGCCCGCGCTTCATCCATGGGCAGCACAAAACCGAAGCGGGCAATGCCGCGTTTATCGCCGAGCGCTTCGCGTAATGCCTGCCCCAGCGCTAAGCCGGTGTCTTCAATCGTATGGTGGTCATCGACGTGCAGATCGCCTTTTATCAGGGCGTTAAGGCAGAAACCGGCGTGCGTGGCAATCTGGTCAAGCATATGATCGAAAAAACCAAGCCCGGTATCGATCTGATTGGGCGCTTCGCGATCCAACCATAACTCAATATCGATACTGGTTTCTTTGGTGATACGTCGTACGTGCGCATGGCGGAGTTCGGCGAGAATACGGCGTGCGATTTTCGGCCAGCTTAATTGCTTTGAATCGTAGCGTAGGCCGGTAACACCGATGTTTTGAGCAAGTTGCATATCCGTATCGCGGTCGCCGATCACATAGGATTGCTCGCACGCCCAATCGTTTTGCGCAAGATAAGGTTTTAGCAAGGCTGTTTTAGGCTTGCGACAATCGCAACCGTCACCAGGCTTGTGCGGGCAGATCAGCTCGTCATCAAACGTAATGCCTTGCGACGCAAAAATGCGCATCATCATTTGATGCGGCGCGTCAAAATCTTTTTGCGGGAAACTGGCCGTACCCAAGCCGTCCTGGTTGCTGATCAGGATCAGCGAAAAACCAGCATTTTTCAGCTTCAGTAGTGAGGAAATTACACCAGGTTCGAAAGCGAGTTTATCAAGATGGTCAACCTGTTTATCGCTTTCAGGCTCATGAATCAACGTGCCGTCGCGGTCGATAAAAAGATATTTTTTCATATTGCTGTTCCCATAGTGTTCATGGCGCATAAAACTGCAAGTGTTTTCTGACATTCTTCAAGTGTGCCAATGGTAATGCGCAAACAATTATCGAGCCCCGGTTGCGCGCTTTGGTTGCGTACCACAATGCCGGCTTCGCTGAGTTTCTGGAAAACATTTTCGGCGTTATGAAAACTCACTAAAAGCCAGTTGGTGTTGCTATCAAAAACTTTGTCCACGCATTCGCATATTGGCAAAGCGTGCGCGAACCACTGACGGTTCTCAACGATCTCGGTAATATTTTTTTGCAGTACGGCGCGATTATCCGCGCTTAATGCTTGTTCGGCAATATCGGCAACCGGCATTGGTATCGGGTAAGGCGCAATTGTTTTAAGCAGCATCTGAATAATATCCGATTGTGCAAGCGCAAAACCGCAACGCAACCCGGCAAGCGCGAATGCTTTGGATAGTGTGCGTAGAATCACCAGATTGGGATATGTGTTCAGCCAGGACGTTAACGTATGCTCTGGGCAGAATTCAATATAGGCTTCGTCAACAATGACTAATGCCCGCTGCTCCGTCATTGCCAATAATTCACGCAAATCATCCGGATTGATCAGGTTGCCGGTCGGATTGTTTGGGCTGCATACATAAACGAGCTTAACTTCGGGCAGCGCAATTTTGACGGCAGGAATATCCAGTTGCCAGTTTTCCTTCAATGGAACAATGCGCCGCTCAATACCGAAGGTTTCTGCGCTGACGCCATACATGCCGTAAGTCGGCGGGCAATAAAGCACGGCATCTTCATTGGGTTCACAAAAGGTGCGGATCAACAACTCGATGGCTTCATCCGCGCCGCGTGTCGCGATGATTTGCTCTTCGTTGACACCTGCGTATCGGGCGTAAGCGGCCAGCAGAGCATGCGGCTGCGGCTGAGGATAACGGTTCAGCGTTTGCGTATTGAGTTGATAAAAAGGGGCGTGTGGGAACTCGTTGGCGTTAAGCCAGATATCGCCACTGCCGCCAATACGGCGTGCCGACTGGTAAGGCGTCAATGCCTGAATATTCTTTCGTGCCAGTTGTTTGATATTCATGACGACTCCTTGTTTATCGACCGAAGGCGCAACGCCACAGCCAACCGGTGCGCATCCAGTTGTTCGGCGGCTGCCAATGTCTGGATGGTAGCGCCCAACGTTTTTAGACCTTGTTGCGTCAGCGTCTGCACGGTCATGCGTTTTTGAAAGTCGGCAAGGCCAAGACTGGAATATGTACGGGTATAACCATATGTCGGCAACACATGATTGGTGCCCGAAGCATAGTCGCCGGCGGCTTCAGGCGACCAGTCGCCGACAAATACCGAGCCGGCGTTTTGAATCCGATCCACCAGCGCTTGTGGATTTTGTGTTTGCAAAATCAAATGCTCCGGTCCGTAATTGTTGCTGATATCAACACATTCCGCCAAGGAGCCAGCAACAATCAGCCGACTCGCCGACAACGCTTTTTCGGCAATTGCCGAACGCGGTAAAGCTTTAAGCAGGCGATCGATTTCTCTGGCGACATTTTCCGCTTGTGCGCGGCTCGGCGTGACCAATATTACTTGCGAATCGGGACCATGTTCGGCCTGCGATAAAAGGTCGATTGCAATAAACTCGGGGTTGGCACGTTCATCGGCGATCACCAACACTTCGGAAGGCCCGGCGGGCATATCGATGGCCGCGCCGTCATGGCATTGGCTTGCCTGGTGCTTGGCTTCGGTCACATAAGCGTTGCCAGGGCCGAAGATTTTATCGACTTTAGGGATCGACTGCGTGCCGAATGCCAGCGCGGCAATTGCCTGCGCGCCACCGATGGCAAAGATTTCTTCAACGCCGCAAAGTCGCGCCGCGCACAGGATTTCGTCGGCAATGACGGGCGGTGAGCATAAAACAATACGAGTGCATCCGGCAATTTTTGCCGGAACGGCAAGCATCAATACCGTTGACAGCAAAGGAGCGCTACCGCCGGGAATATAAAGCCCGACGGAAGTGATCGGACGTGTGACCATCTGGCATTGCACACCGGGCATGGTTTCGACGGTAAGCGGGTTTTGCTTTTGCGCGAGATGAAATACTTCGATGTTGTGTATCGCAACCTGCATTGCTTTTTTCACATCATCGGATAAGCGCTCTGTTGCTGCGGCAATTTCCTCCGCCGAAACACGAATTGCATTTAGCGAAACCCCATCCAGTTTTTCGGTATAACAGCGCAACGCATCATCACCATCCCGGCGAATGTCTTCGATGATTGTGCGCACGGTTCCCTCGATACTGCCGGCAGCACTGATAGCCGGTCGCATCAATAATTGCTGCCGCTCCTTGGCATCGCATGCTGACCATTCAATGACTCGCATCGTTTACTCCATCATTTTTTCAATCGGTAAAACAAGAATGGAACTGGCGCCCAACGCTTTTAACTTTTCCATCGTTTCCCAGAAGAGGGTTTCGGTGCTGACCATGTGCATCGCAACGTGCTTGGGATCATCGGCAAGCGGCAGTATGGTCGGCCGCTCTGCGCCTGGCAAAAGCGCCACAATTTCCAGTTGCTTGTCGATAGGCGCGTGCAGCATGATGTATTTGGATTCACGGGCCTGAATTACGCCTTGAATGCGGATGAGCAAGCGGTCAATCAACGCTTGCTTTTCTTCGGGCATTTCACCCTCGCGCTGAATCAGGCATGCTTTGGAACGATAGATCACTTCCGCTTCACGCAGACCATTGGCTTCGAGTGTGGCGCCGGTTGACACCAGATCGCAGATCGCATCGGCAAGACCGGCGCGTGGCGCTACTTCGACGGAGCCATTTAGCAAACAAGGCTTGAACGTTAACCCGAGCCGATCAAAGTACCGCTTTAAAAGGTGTGGATACGACGTGGCGATACGGCAGCCGTCAAGGCTTTGCGGGCCATCGTATGGTGTGTCGATCGGAACCGCCAACGATAAACGGCAGCCGCCAAAATCAAGCGCGCGCAAGACCTGATAATGCGGCGCTTCGCCTTCGGCGCGGCGCGCCAGCAGCTCTTCTTCCAGTACATTTTCACCAATAATACCGAGATCGACGACACCATCGATGACCAGCCCCGGAATATCGTCATCGCGGACACGCAGAAAATCAATGGGCATATTTTCTGCGTATGCGATCAGGCGTTGCTCGGAAAAGTTAATTTTGATGCCGCATTGCTCAAGTAGTTTCTGTGATTCCTGGCTCAGGCGTCCCGATTTTTGTACAGCGATACGTAAATGTGTTTTATTCAGCATGGTGTCCTCAAACAAAAAAACCCTCGGAAGAATTCTTCCAAGGGCTTCATTTACTGCATCGTTTCGTGCCACCGGAAGAATCATTGTGTCTTCCAGCACATACCTCCTGAAAGACTATTCAGGATGGTGATGATGCACACGAAACAAAAAAGTATTCACGAAACAGTTCCAATCAAATCTGAAGCAGTAAAGTAAGGGTGACAGGCTATATGATTTCCCGGGAAAACGCAAGCATATTCATGGAAAACTACGGAAAACGCATCAGCGCCGATTCAATTTTTCAATGACCGGCCAGAGCTCTTCAGGCCGGCTGATGCAGTCGTCCGCCTGCCAAGTTTCAACCGGGTCGTCTTCAGGACAGTAACCCCAGCGCGCAGCGACAGCATTCATTCCTGCGGCATGAGCGGCGACAATATCGCGGCGATCATCGCCAATATAGATACACTGTGCGGGAGTCGTGTTGACCCGTTGCATTGCATATAAGAGCGGCGCGGGATGCGGTTTGGGGTGGGGTGTGGTATCGCCCGCAACAATGACCGATGCGCGTTCGGCAATATTGAGATGCGCCATGATCGGTACGGCAAAGCGCATCGCTTTATTGGTGACAACGCCCCAGCGAAATTGCCGGGCTTCGATGTTGTCCAAAAGTTCGGCAACCCCCGGGAAAAGTACGACATTCTCCGTTAAATGTTTTTCATAAAAAGCGAGGAAGCTTCGGCACGCTTCTTCATATCCGGGGGTATTCGGCATAATGGATAGGCCGACTTCAAGCAAAGCAGGCGCGCCGCCTGACGCGCGGTCACGGTAGGCGCTGATGGGTAGAGGGGCTAACGAATGTTGCTGGCGGACGTGGTTAACCGCTGTGGCAAGACTGGGCGCGGTATCGGCAAGCGTGCCGTCAAAATCGAAAAGCAGGGTAGAAATCATAAGTAAACAAACGGAGGTAAAAAAACAAAACCCCGCAATTCGCGGGGTTTTGCTCGGAATCAAAAAAGCTTATTTCGCCTCGCCTTTGATTTCAACTTCAACACGGCGATCCGGAGCCAAGCAGGAAATCAGTTGTTTACGGTTCTTCTGCGTGCATTTGTTGCCGGTAACAGGCTGTTTTTCACCAACGCCAAGACTTTCAATCTTGTCTTTTGGCACGCCTTTGGAAACCAGATAGGCGCGAATGGTTTCGGCACGACGCTCAGAAAGTTTTTGGTTATAGGCGTCAGAGCCAAGACGATCGGTATGGCCTGTGACAAGTACAAGCTCAATCGTCGAAATTTCCGGCAGTTTGGCAATAATTTCATTGTCAATGGCAGACTTGCCGGCCGGTTTCAACTCGGCTTTATCAAAATCAAACAGCGCTCTCGAAGCCAGCGAGATTTTACGTACGGCAGGAGCGGCCGCTGGCGGCGGTGGCGGCGGTGAAGGAGGCGTGGCCGCAGCCGGTTCCGAAGCTTTTACGAGATCAGGGTCACATCCGGCAACCGCCATAGCGGGCGTCCAGAAACCAGTACGCCAGCACAGCGTATCCTGAATACCAACTTTGCCACCATAATGACCGCTACGCCAGACATTAGCATCGGCGCTACCGTAGCCAAACATGGTGTAGCCGCTGTTTTTGGGGTCAGCCTGCGCCATTAGCGTCGAAGCGACCAATGTGGCACCCGCAAAAACCAGAGCTTTCAAGAAAATCTGAGGTTTCATTGTAATTACCCTTTTCGTTGTTTGATGGTTAAGAGAATAAATCCAGATCCTAAAATACCGGTCGAACGAGCACTTCAAAAGTGCCCAGCGACGCTTATCAAGAACTATACCATACTCACTTTCCCGGTTGGCAAGCATATTTCGTAAGAAAGCTTCAATAATGTTTTTTGTAGGATGGTTTGCAACACTTTTGCCGGGACGTTGATGGTAAAATAATACGATTTCGCGAAGGGGATATTGAAACCGCCGGGTTGGCGGTTTTAGTCATTCTCGGATGTGTCAATATTATGCCGCCTGATGTTGGGTTGGTTTTTGATAGCGGCCTTGTTCGGCGCTTACTTGTAGAAATTCCATGGAAACTTTTGCTAAAGAAACTTTGCCCGTCAGTTTAGAGGCTGAAATGAGGCATTCTTATCTCGATTACGCAATGAGCGTGATTGTGGGGCGGGCGTTGCCTGATGTTCGGGATGGTTTGAAACCGGTACATCGTCGCATTATGTACGCAATGTTTGACGAAGGGCTTTTGCATAACAAAAAGTATTCAAAGTGTGCCGGTGTTGTTGGCGAGGTATTGAAAAAATATCACCCGCATGGTGATTCGTCTGTTTATGATGCGTTGGTGCGTTTGGCGCAAGGCTGGAATATGGCGCATCCGCTGGTGGACGGTCAGGGTAACTTCGGCTCCATCGACGGTGACCCAGCGGCGGCTTATCGATATACCGAAGCGCGGTTGACGGCTTTTGCCGAAACGCTGCTTGCCGATATCCAGAAAAACACGGTTGATTTCTCCTCGAATTTCGACAACTCCACCATGGAGCCAGCCGTGTTGCCGACGCGCGTGCCTAACCTGTTGTTAAACGGCAGCGCCGGTATTGCGGTGGGTATGGCAACCAATATTCCGACGCACAATCTCGGCGAAATCATCGATGGCTGCTTGGCGCAGTTGAAAGACCCGAGCATTACGGTTGACGAGTTGATGAAATACATTCCGGCACCGGATTTCCCGACAGCCGGCATTATCTATGGGATTGACGGTGTCAGAGAGGGATACCGTACCGGGCGTGGACGTGTCGTGATTCGCGCCCGTACGCATGTTGAGGATCTGGAAAAGGGCAACCGCCAAGCTGTTATCGTCGATGAAATTCCTTATCAGGTTAACAAAGCCAATCTATTAACACGGATCGGCGAGCTGGTGCGTGAGAAAAAACTGGAAGGCATTTCGGAACTGCGTGACGAATCGGATCGTTCCGGTATGCGTATCGTTATTGAACTCAAGCGCGGCGAGATTCCTGAAATTGTCCTGAATAATCTCTACAAGATGACGCAGCTGCAGGACAGCTTCGGAATGAATATGGTGGCGCTGGTCAACGGCCAGCCGCGGTTGTTGAACTTGAAACAGTTTTTAGAGCACTTCTTGCACCACCGCCGTGAAGTTGTTTCTCGCCGTACCCGTTTTGAGTTAACCAAGGCCAAAGATCGCGGTCATGTTTTGGAAGGTCTGGCGGTCGCATTGTCGAATGTTGATGAAATTATTGCGATGATCAAATCGTCGCCGACGCCTCCGGAGGCCAAAGCCAAGCTGATGGCAAAAGTATGGCGTTCGCCGGTAGTGGAGGAGATGCTAAAGCGCGCTGATGTCGACGCGTCACGTCCGGATGGATTGCTGCCGGAATTTGGCTGGCAGGACGGCGGTTATCGCTTGTCCGATGTTCAGGCGCAGGCAATTCTGGAGCTGCGTCTGCAACGCCTGACCGGTCTGGAACAAGACAAAATCACCGCCGAATATCACGAAGTGATGGGGCAAATTGTCGATCTGCTCGATATCCTGGCGCGTCCCGAGCGGGTGACGGCAATCATTGTTGATGAGCTGAATGAAATCAAAAAACAATACAGTATTCCACGCCGCTCGGAAATCGTGATGCAGGGTGAGGATATTTCGCTCGAAGACCTGATTACTCCGGAAGATGTGGTGGTGACTTTATCGCACAGCGGATACCTGAAAGCGCAGCCAGCCAGTGAATACCGTGCGCAAAAACGCGGCGGACGCGGCAAGCAGGCGATGGCGACCAAAGAAAATGATTTCATCGAACGCATGTTCGTCGCCAATACACATCACTATATTCTCTGCTTTTCCAATAGGGGCCGTGTTTATTGGCTGAAGGTGTACAACGTGCCGCAGGGCGGCCGTTCGTCACGGGGCAAGCCGATCGTGAATCTGGTGCCGCTTGCCGATCGCGAAAAAATCACTGCAATTTTGCCGGTGCCGGAATTTTCCGAAAACCGCTATGTCTTTATGGCAACGGCGAAAGGCACGGTAAAGAAAACAAGGCTTTCCGATTTCTCGCGCCCGCGCTCGTCGGGCATCATTGCTGTTGACCTTGCGCCGGGCGACTATCTGGTAGGCGCGGCGTTGACAGACGGCAAGCACGACATAATGTTGTTTAGCTCCGGCGGTAAAGCCGTGCGCTTTGACGAAAACGATGTTCGTTCGATGGGGCGTTCCGCCAAAGGCGTGCGCGGTATGAGCCTGGGGAAAGATCAGAAAGTCATCGCGCTGTTGGTTGCCGAAGACGAGGAGCAATCGGTATTGACGGCTACCGAAAACGGTTACGGTAAACGTACGCCGATTGTCGAATATACGCGTCACGGGCGCGGCAGCAAGGGCATGATTGCGATTCAGCAATCCGAACGTAACGGGCAGGTTGTCGCGACGGCGTTGGTGCATGCGTACGATGAGGTAATGCTGATTTCGACCGGTGGCGTGTTGATTCGCACCAAAGTTTCCTCAATCCGTGAAATGGGAAGATCCACGCAAGGTGTTACGTTGATCAATCTTGGCGAGAACGAAAAACTTGCCAGTATTGAAAAAGTTGAAGAGCAAGATGATGACGAATAACGGGTTCGATTGCAGCGAAAGGAACGGATATCATGCGCTTATTTAATTTCAGCCCCGGCCCGGCCATGTTGCCGGAAAGCGTCTTACAAGAGGCGCAGGCCGATCTTCTGGATTGGAAAGGGCGCGGGCTGTCGATTATGGAAATGTCGCACCGCGGCGAAGACTTTTTAGGTGTTGCCCGGAAAGCCGATGCGGATTTGCGCAAGCTGATGGGTATTCCCGATCATTATAAAATTCTCTTTTTGCAAGGCGGCGCTACCGGGCAAAATGCTGCCGTGCCGCTTAATCTTATAGGTGAGAAAACCACGGCGGATTATATTCATACCGGGCACTGGTCGAGCCGCTCGATTTCGGAGGCGGAAAAATATTGCACAGTCAATATTGCCGCATCGGGCGAAAGCTCCGGTTTTTGGCACGTGCCGGCGCAGAGCGAATGGCGGTTGTCCGCCGATCCGGCGTATGTGCATATTTGCGCCAATGAAACCATCAGCGGCGTCGAATATCAGTTCACCCCCGATACCGGCGATATTCCATTGGTGGCGGATATGTCATCCAATATTTTGTCGCGGCCGGTTGATGTCAGCCGCTTCGGTGTGATTTATGCGGGCGCGCAGAAAAATATCGGGCCGACGGGCGTTACGGTAGTGATTGTGCGTGAAGATCTTTTGGGCAAAGTAAAAAAAGCCTGCCCGTCCGTGATTGACTATACGCTCGAAGAAAAATTTGAATGGATGTACAACACGCCGCCGACTTTCCCTGTGTATGTTTCCGGCTTGGTCTTTACATGGCTATTGGAGCAAGGGGGCGTGGAGGCGATTGAGAAAACCAATATCGCCAAGGCCGAAAAACTTTATGCAGAAATCGACCGTACGGATTTTTATACGAACAAAGTGCGCAAAGAAGATCGCTCGCGAATGAACGCGACGTTCTTCCTGCCGAATGAGGAATTGGATGACCGTTTTGCCGAAGAAGCCAAAGCGTATGGCTTGTTGAATCTGAAAGGGCATAAAATCGCGGGCGGCATTCGCGCATCAATTTATAACGCGATGCCGATGGCGGGCGTGGATAAATTGATCGAGTTCATGCGATTGTTTGAGAAAAAGTACGGTTGATATTTGTGTTACCCAAAAATGACAGCGCTTCGTTTGCCATCAGGAAACTTTGACGTTGATTCTTTTCGGGGCATGAGCTGTCTGTCGAATCGGGCGCTTTTTTTTCTTGTTCTGCTGGTGATCGTGGCGCACGGGGGGCTGGGGTGGATGCTGTTGCGGATGCCGGCGGTACGCGCAGCGCTGGCGGAGTCGGTGCCGGTTTTTGTGTATATGGTCAAACCGGCAGTGCCGCAACCGGAGCCGCGATCGTCGTCTGTTAAGCCGACTTTGCCGGTTATCGAAAAAAACAGGCCAAGGGAGAAATTGCCGCCTGTAGCTGAGAAGTCGGCAATTCGGGAGAATCCTGTCGAGGTATTGCCGATATTTATTAAACCGGCACCATTGTTATCATCGGTAACGGCTGCGTCGGCGGTTGCGCCGGAGCCGCTTGCTCCACCGAAAACAATTTCGATATCGGCGGTGCGTTACCGTAAAGCGCCGATACCGACATATCCCATGGCGTCAAAGCGTCTGGGGGAAACGGGGGAAACGCTGGTGCGCGTATTGATTGATCAGGAAGGTGTGGCGCAGCGTTGGGTTATTGAACAGTCTTCGGGATATGAGCGGCTGGACGAGGCGGCGATTGCATCGATCAGGGAAGCTTCTTTTTATCCTTATACGGAAAACGATACGCCGCTTTCGGCATGGGTGGTGATACCGATTTCTTTTAATCTGAGATGAGCACTGAAAAGCTGTTTCGTTAAAGGAGGCGAGCATGAGCGAAGCTGAATCTGCGTTGGGTTTTGCCCATTTTATTGTGCAAACAGACGGCGTGGGTAAAACCATATTGATCATTTTGCTGTTGATGTCGGTCATCTCCTGGGGATTGATTTTTATCAAGGGATTATCCGGCTTTTTGCGCAACAGCCGCAGCAAACGCTTTTTGAACTTCTTCTGGAACGCGTCTTCAATCGATGTGGTTTCGGATGAGATCAGCGCGCATGGCGTGCGTTGTCCTTTTTCTCATTTGACCGCGCACGCGATCCAGGCGCAGCGCCATCACGCACGGGTCGGGGCAAAGCTCGAAGAAGCGGGTGGTCCGCAGGATTTTTTGACGCGTACCATGCGCAAAGTCCTTGATGAGGACACAACGCGATGTGAAAGCGGCTTGACGATATTGGCGACGATCGGTTCGACGGCGCCGTTTGTCGGACTTTTTGGCACGGTATGGGGGGTGTACCACGCTCTGGTCAATATTGGCATGAGCGGTGCCGGTACGCTCGATAAAGTCGCCGGGCCGGTCGGAGAGGCGCTGATCATGACCGGGCTTGGTTTGGCGGTCGCGATTCCGGCGGTAATCGGTTATAACTGGCTCACACGCAGCAATCGCGTGTTTCTGGCACAGTTGGATTCTTTTGCTTATGATTTGTTTACCGTTTTAACAACAGGTCATGCGTTAACGGCAAAACCGCCAAACGTGAAACCGTTGCAGTCGTTGCAGAAATCGTCGGCAGCATGATCGGGAACAATGATGGCTTTCGGGCAATTTGAAAAAACAGCGCAAGCGCCGATGGCGGAAATCAATATGGTGCCGCTGATTGACGTAATGTTGGTATTGCTGGTGATTTTTATCGTCACCGCGCCGTTGCTGACGCACGCGGTAAAACTCGATCTTCCCAAAGCAAGCGCCTCGATAAATGAGTCAAAGGTAGATAAAATCGAATTTGCCATTGATGCTGAAGGCACGCTTTACTGGAACGGCGAAAGCATTGACCGTGAAGAAGCGAAGCGCCGTTTTGATGTCGAAAGCCGGCGTGAGCCGCAGCCGGAAATTCATATGCGTGTCGACGAAAGCGTTGCCTATAAATTTGTTGCGCAGACGATGGCGGACGCTTCTTCCGCCGGGTTGACGAGGATTGGTTTTATCAGTTCGCCTGAAGAATAAGCGGGAAACAATTTACGGAAAACAAAAAGCCGCATTTGCGGCTTTTTGTTCGGAAAAGAATAAAGAACCCATCGAGATCAATCGTGTTTGGTTTCCACCATCTGCAACGGTTCCTCCTGGATCACGGCACGCGGCGGGCGCGTCCGTTTTGGATGGGGGCGTGTTGATTCTTCTTCTTGCGGTATCAATGCCGCGGCTTTGGTTTCTACTAATTGCAAGCCGCTTTTCTCAAGATCGGGCGGTGTTAATGGCGCCGGCGGTTTTGCCCGAGCGGCAGAAGCGGTATCCTTTTCACGGGTTTTAGTGACCGGCGCCACGGAGGCGGTCGCATCGTTGTTTACTTCAACCTTGTCCGCTTTCTGTTTATACGTCGATGGTGCTGATGGTTGCGGCGGTTCGACCGTTTTTTCAGGTGCAATTTCTTGTGTGCCGCTTTCAATACGAACTTCGCTGACCGGTTTCATGGCCGTACCGGTCGTCGGAATTGCAGGCAGATGCCTGGCGTCAATAAGGTTTTCTTCGCTTGTCGTCTCGGTTTTTTCCGTGGAGGAGCGGCGGCTGCGTCCCATCCGATTGCCGCGCGGGCCGCGACGACGACGGGAGCGCTCTTCGGTTTCGACACCAGCCGCTGCCGTGGTTTCGAGTATCGGTGCTTCTGAAATGGTGACGGTTGCTTCTTCGACCGCAAGCGATTGAGTATTATCGTTTGCCAAAGCTTCGGCATGATCGTCATGATGCCGGCGGGCATTCTCTTTTCTATCGGAGGAAGGCTGTTTGCCATGACGCGGGGCGTTATCGCGTTCATTACGGCGACGGTCCTCATTGCGTGGCGACGGCGCATCCGTACGTTTACGTTCATTGTTGTCGCGTGGCGATTTTTTCTCGGAGCGTCGTTCGGAGTTTTCAATACGGCGATTGTCTTCTCGGTTGCGATTGCTGTTGCGTCCCTTGCGTTCATCCTGACGGTTGCGGCTATTTCTCCGGTCGTTCTTCCGGGCGCTTTCTTTCGAGGGTTCGGCGATATCTTGACGGAACCATGCCGCAAAGCGCGACCACAGTGAAGGTTTCTCCGTTTGCGGACGAATATCGTGCGTAATTCCTTTGACTTTCGCCTCTTGGCGAACCTCTTTGGCTTCTTCTTTCTTCTCTTTGACGATATCCGGCTCTTTGGGCGGCTCGGCGCGTTCAAATGAAAGCATGCTTTCGTTACTGCTGTTAAGGTCTTCGTAACGCAGGCGCTCAACCGAGAACGACGGCGTTTCGAGGTGGCGGTTCGGCACCAGTAAAATATTGACTTTAAAACGCGATTCAATGGCAAAAACATCATTGCGTTTTTCGTTAAGCAGGAACGTAGCGACCTCCACCGGCACCTGCGCAACGACTTGCGCCGTGTTTTCTTTCATCGCCTCCTCTTGAAGAAGGCGCAGGATATGCAATGCCGTGGATTCCGTGCCGCGGATATGGCCAAGCCCATGGCAGCGCGGGCAGGTAATGTGTGCGGATTCCGCCAAAGCGGGGCGCAGGCGCTGGCGTGAAAGTTCCAGCAAGCCAAAGCGGGAAATGCGGCTGATCTGCACGCGGGCGCGATCGTCGCGCAATGCGTCTTGCAAACATTCTTCAACAGCACGCTGGTTTTTACTGCTTTCCATGTCGATAAAGTCAATCACCACCAGACCGCCTAAATCGCGCAGGCGCAACTGGCGCGCCACTTCTTCGGCGGCCTCAAGATTGGTTTGCAACGCGGTGGCCTCAATATCGAAACCGCGCGTCGCCCGGGCCGAATTGACGTCGATGGCGGTCAGCGCTTCGGTGTGATCGATGACAATCGCGCCGCCGGACGGCAAAGGAACTTCGCGGTTATAGGCCGATTCGATTTGGTGTTCAATCTGGAAACGCGAGAAAAGCGGGACGTTGTCGCGATAAAGCTTGACGTTCTTGATATTGTTCGGCAACACATGACTGACGAACTGTTGTGCCTGTTCAAAGATGCTTTCGGTATCGATCAGGATTTCGCCGATGTCCGGCTTGTAATAATCGCGGATGGCGCGGATCACGAGCGAGGACTCCTGATAAATGAGATAAGCGCCTTTTTGCAATTGCGCGGCATCTTCAATCGCTTTCCACAGTTGCAGCAGATAATTCAAGTCCCACTGCAATTCTTCTTCGTTGCGTCCGATGCCGGCGGTGCGGGCGATGATACTCATGCCTTTGGGCACATCAAGTTTACCCAAGAGATCGCGCAATTCGTTGCGTTCTTCGCCTTCAATGCGACGGGAAACGCCGCCGCCGCGCGGATTGTTTGGCATCAGCACCAGATAACGTCCGGCAAGCGAAATGTATGAGGTCAACGCGGCGCCTTTATTGCCGCGCTCGTCTTTATCGACTTGAACGATCAGCTCCTGACCTTCTTTGAGATGATCCTGGATTTTGCCCTCGTTAATGCCAACGGCTTGACGCGAAATTTCCTTGAACGGCAGAAAACCGTGGCGTTCCGCGCCGTAATCGACAAAGCAAGCTTCCAGAGATGGTTCGATACGGGTGACAACGCCTTTATAAATATTGGATTTGCGTTGTTCTTTGGTAGCGGATTCAATGTCAAGGTCAACCAGTTTCTGGCCATCGACAATCGCCACGCGCAATTCTTCCGCCTGCGTGGCATTAAACAACATTCGTTTCATGAATATTCCTCTGGCGCATCAAACACCAGACATCGGGAAACTCAACGTATTAAAAGAGCAATACGTTCAGGCATGGCACGCGCAGGCGTTAACCCGGCGGTAGAGAACAGCGTAAAAAATACCGGGCGGTTGGCCCGTCAGTTGGTAAGGTCTGTGAAAGCGCATAATGGTTTTTCATTGTCACGTATTCAGTGATGCTGCTTCAAACTCAATCATTCAACCTTATTCAAAAAGCACGTTAACGCTATTTCAAAAACGCAACGGCCTTAAAAAACCATTGTGTTGTGTTCTCTTGCCACGCGAACAGTTTTCCAAAGTCGGCAAATATGCGCGTGTTTTAATTCGTTTATCCGGGGAAGCTGCCTGTGTACCAAGGCTTTGCGGCGGCGGCGCTGCTTCAGGTATGACGACGGTTTCCCGTCTCACGTGGCATACCGGCATTCGCGGGCAACAATACGCAAAGAAAGTAAATAACCAGGTAGCAGACTGGCAAAGCTTCCATTAATATCGCTCTTTTCACGGCTTTCCACTTGGAAGAACACGACGGCGGCGATGGCCGCGACTTTTAGGTAAGCGCCGGAGTCCAGGCATATCGGCATTTTGCCGAAGAGTCATATTTTGGCCTGTGCCCGCAAGCTTCACCGAGTCAGGCTGTAATTATAAGGAAATGAAGGACTTAAGCAAGGACTTTGTGCGCCATATCACTATCGACGACGCCTCTGTTGGGCAGCGTGTCGATAATTTCTTACGCAAGCAGCTCAAAGGCGTACCCATCAGTCATCTTTATCGGATCATGCGCTCCGGCGAAGTGCGCGTCAATGGCGGCAGAACGAAGCCGGACGATCATCTGGCGCTTGGCGATATTGTGCGTATTCCGCCGTTACGCCTACCGGCGCGGCTGGCGGAAAAACGCGTGCCGTCCCCATTAATGCGATCGGCATTGCTTCGCGCGGATGTACCCGACATCCTTTTTGAAGACGATTTTCTGATCGCGATCAACAAGCCGTCCGGTTTGGCGGTACACGGCGGCAGCGGTGTTTCCTTCGGCGTGATCGAGCAATTGCGCGCGCAAAGGCCGGAATTGCGTTTCATTGAATTGGTGCATCGGCTGGATCGCGATACTTCCGGCGTATTGCTGTTGGCAAAAAAGCGTTCCGTGTTGACTGCGTTGCACGGCATCTGGCGCGACGGCAAGGTGGCCAAACATTACGACGTTTTGGTCAAGGGCGTTTGGCGCGATGAAAAGCGAAAGGTCGTTGCGCCGCTTTTGCGTTATCTGGACCATCGCGGCGAACGGCGCGTACGCGTCAGCGATGAAGGGCAAGCTGCGCACACCGTTTTTTATCGGCAGAAAGTCTGGAAGTCCACCGTGCCGCCGCAATCGCTGCTGCGCGCCGAACTCTTGACTGGGCGAACGCATCAAATTCGCGTCCATCTAACGCACTTGGGGTTTCCGCTTGCCGGCGACGACAAATACGGCGATTTTGCCTGGAATCGCGCATTGGCGGCACAAGGGTTACCGCGCATGTTTTTGCATGCGCGCGATCTTTCTTTTATTCATCCGCAGTCCGGCGAGGCATTGATGATCGAGGCGCCGCTTCCGAAATTGCTGGTTTCCTATCTTGCGCATCTTGACGCGCAGGAAACAACGGCTTTACGATGAAAGCGCCTTATTCTTTCACCCTGCTTGCCTTTGATTGGGACGGCACTATTGCCGATTCAGCGCATCATATTGTCAACGCGGTACAGGCGGCTTACCGCGATATGGCCTTGCAGCCTCCCGATGACAGAGCCGCTCGTTATATTATCGGCTTGAAGCTCGACATCGCGTTTCGCACACTGTCTCCGACATTGCCCGACGATAAAATAGCGCAGATTGTGCAACGCTATCTGTTCCATTATCTGCAAAGCGACTCTGAAATCCCATTGTTTTCCGGAATCCGCGAATTGCTCGATGAGCTAAAAACGCGCGGCTTTTGGCTTGCTGTGGCGACCGGAAAATCGCGTAAGGGATTGGATCGCATGTTGCGTCATTATCATCTGCTGCACGATTTTCACGCGACGCGCACGGCGGACGAGAGTTTTTCCAAGCCCAATCCGACGATGCTGTATGATTTAATGGACCGGTTGGGCGTGACCGCCGAACAAACATTGATGATTGGCGATACCACACACGATGTCTTGATGGCGCATAATGCGAGAACTGCGGCGTTGGCGGTTGCTTACGGCGCGCATGACGCGACAATTTTGCGTGACAGCGCACCGTTGGCAATGGTTCATTCAGTTGCCCAATTGCACGAATGGTTAAAAAACAATGTCAGCGATCCCACTTGATGAAACAGGAAAAAACGATGAGCGAACATGATGAAAACTCGATTTTGAATTCGGACGCTTTTGGCGCGCAGCCCGAAGCCCGCGCGCAAACGCCCGCCGCTTCGGCCGCGACAACCACCGGGGTGTTGGTTCTCGATAGATTGGCGCGCGATTTTCTTGCCGAACAGAAAAGCCAACGGCGTTGGAAAATCTTTTTTCGTCTTGTGTTCCTGCTGATCATTGTGCCGCTGCTTCTGGTTGGCTTTTTTGCGCCGAACATTGCAACGCCGGTATGCACCGGCCCCTGCACGGCACTGGTGCGGCTCGAAGGCGAAATCGGCAGCGATACCGATGCCAGCGCTGAAAATGTTAATGGCGCGTTGCGTGATGCTTTTGCCGCGTCGCATGTGCGTGGCGTTGTTCTCGAAATCAACAGCCCGGGCGGCAGCCCGGTGCAGGCCGGGCAGATTTACGACGAAATTAAACGGTTGCGGGCGCTGCATCCCGATATTCCGCTTTATACCGTGGTCAACGAAATGGCGGCATCCGGCGGTTATTACATTGCCGCCGCGTCCGATGCGATTTATGCCGACAAGGCCAGCATATTGGGTTCCATCGGCGTCATCATGATGAACTTCGGTTTTACCGAAGTGATGGAAAAGCTCGGCATTGAGCAGCGCACGATGACTTCCGGCAACAACAAAGCGTTTATGGATCCGTTCAGCCCGGAGAACGAAGAACAAAAAGCGCACATGCAAGGGTTGCTCGACAACGTGCATCGCCAGTTTATCGAAGCGGTGCGAAAAGGGCGCGGCGACCGTCTTAACGAAGAAGAGGGTATTTTTTCCGGCTTATTTTGGGATGGGGAAAATGCGGTGCGTATCGGTTTGGCGGATGGCTTCGGAACGACCGATTCCGTTGCTCGCGATATCGTCGGCGAGGAAAATGTCGTGGATTTCAGCTACTACCCCGGTTTTTCCGAGCGGCTGGCGCGCCAGCTTGGCACCGCCATTGCGCAACATTTTTCGGCGCAGACGACCCATCAGACGGTACGGTGGAAATAAATTTTATTTCTGTATGCCGGGCGTAACGGACCGGCAACAGTTTTATCGTCAGCGGGAGATGATGGGCGGGCAATGATGGGGCAAGAGGAAAGATTGGCCTTGCATTTTTGCCTATGGAAACCATTGCCGGATAATGATGCTTTGTTGTAACGCCTCTTTTTCTGATCATATTCGCCTGAATATAGTAAAATCGCCAAGTTTTTATAAACGGTTTTTCTTTCTTCTTTCGCGCCTTTCGGCGCGGTTATCGATATCGTCCACACCATGCTGAAACTCGCTCACAATCTGACTTTCCCCGATCTTTATACCCGCGACGGCGCGCTTTGCCTTGACCGGCAATTCTTGAAGCACTTAAACGAAGCCGATGCCGTGCTTGCCAAAAAATACCTGCAAGCGCGCCAACAATATCAGGATCAAGGTGCGGGTACAGAAAACGCGTTGCCGCGTAAGGAAGAAACCGCAATTTTGATGGAAGTTGCTGGGCATCTTGAAGATTTTCTCGCAGGGCTTTTCGGGATCGCCGACGAATTGCGGGCGCTTCAAAGCAGGCACTATGACTTGGCGCCGTTCTTTGCCGTAAAAAGGCAGTTCATTCAGCGCAAGGCGGCGAACGCTTATAAGGCGGATGTCGCCGCTGCTTTCGACGGCGCGGATTTGCGCAAGCAGTTGGAAGCGTTGATAGGCGAACCGCTCACACAATTGAATTTTTCCCGGTCGGTCATTCGTTGGCAGGGCACGGAAAATGTCGATGAAGCGGCGGTGGATCTGGCGATGCGTTACGCGGCGTGGGCGGTGCACACGCCGGAAGGCAGGGCATATCATCGCGACGATGTGCTGTTCAAAGTGCCCCAGAAAATTGATTTTATGCACTTGGTGCCGCTTGATGAAGAAACGCGTTGCGATGTCGCGATGTGGAAATTGGCGGAAAACCATGCGCTGCGTTACCGTGACGGTTTTGCGCTTACCGACCAAGGCACCGATTTTATCGGCGGGATGGATGAAGCAAATTATTGCATCTGGTGCCACGAGCAGGGGCGCGACAGTTGCCGCAAAGGCATTCTGGAAAAAAGCGATCAGCCGTTGGCGCAGCCGTTCAAGAAAACGCCGCTCGGCGTGCCGTTGAACGGTTGCCCGCTCGACGAGCGTATTTCCGAATTTCAGAAGTTGCGCGCCAATGGCCTGCCGCTGGGCGCATTGGCGATCATTTGTATTGATAACCCAATGGTGGCGGCTACCGGCCACCGGATTTGCAACGACTGCATGAAATCATGCATTTACCAGAAGCAGGATCCGGTCAACATTCCGCAATCGGAAACACGGTTGTTGAAAGATGTGTTGGCATTGCCTTACGGTTTTGAAATTTATTCGCTGTTGACGCGCTGGAACCCGCTGAATCTGGCTCGGCCGTTACCGTTGCCGCCGACCAGAAAACGTGTGCTGGTGGTCGGGATGGGGCCGGCCGGTTATACGCTGGCGCATCATTTGCTCAACGACGGGCATACGGTTGTCGGTATCGATGGGCTGAAAATCGAGCCGCTCGACGATGATCTCGGCGGTGTGGCGGTGGACGGAAAGCGCGTGCCGTTTGCGCCGGTGCGCAATTTTTCCGATTTGGTCGAGCCGCTGGGCGAACGTATATTGGCCGGTTTTGGCGGCGTTGCCGAATACGGCATCACGGTGCGCTGGGACAAGAATTTCCTGAAAGTGATTCGTCTCTTGCTGCAACGCCGCGCCGAATTTGCGTTGTATGGCGGTGTGCGTTTTGGCGGTACGGTGACATTTGACGATGCTTTTTCCCGCGGCTTCGACCATATTGCGCTGGCGCTGGGCGCGGGCAAGCCGACGGTACTCGACATTCCCAACGGGCTGACCACCGGTGTGCGCACGGCCTCCGATTTTCTGATGGCGTTGCAGCTTACCGGCGCGGCGAAGAAGGAAACGCTGGCGAACATGCAGCTGCGCCTGCCGGTAGTCGTGATCGGCGGCGGGTTGACCGCTATCGATGCGGCGACCGAAGCGTTGGCCTATTATCCGGTGCAGGTGGAGAAGTTTTTATCGCGTTATGAAAAGCTGGTCGAAGCGCAAGGCCAGGACAAGGTTGAAGCGCGCTGGTCGGATGAAGAGCGCGAAACCGCCGAAGAGTTTATCCGCCATGCGCGGGCGTTGCGCGATGAGCGCGCGGCGGCCGAAAAGGAAGGGCGGCGGCCTGATTTCATCGGTTTATTGAAAGGCTGGGGCGGCTCGACAGTTGCCTATCGCAAGCGCATGATCGACAGCCCGTCCTACACATTGAACAACGAAGAAATCGAAAAAGCGCTTGAAGAAGGCATCTGGTTTGCCGAGGGGCTGACGCCGCTCGAAGTCGAAATCGATGAGCGGAGCAACGCCAAAGCACTGAAGGTGTCGGCGCGCAAGATGGACGCCGAGGGCAAGTGGCGGGAATATGCGCAAACGTCATTGCCGGCGCGTACGATTTTAATTGCGGCGGGCACTTCGCCGAATACGGTGTTGGCGCGCGAGGATGCGGCGCATTTCCATTTGGACGGCCAATATTTCCGTTTGTGCGACGAAGAAGGCAACAGGGTCCAACTGGAGCGAGGCATGACCAAGCCGGAGCTGCCGGCGGTGTTGACGTCGATTCGGCAAGACGGGCGCGCGGTCAGTTTCTGGGGCGATCTGCATCCTTCGTATTTCGGCAATGTCGTCAAGGCGATGGCGAGCGCCAAGCAGGGCTATCCGATCGTATCGCGCATGCTGGCGCGCTTGCCGAATGTTGACGCGCAGCGCGATAACAGCGCGTTTATCGCCCGGCTCGATCACGATTGGCGCGCCTGTATTGAGCGCGTGGAGCGGTTGACGCCGACCATCGTCGAAGTCGTGGTGCGCGCGCCTGCC
>QMCD01000360.1_pt1 | contig 41840 bp, 36 predicted proteins | sample 1821841 | NCBI WGS metagenome assembly QMCD01 (sample SAMN01991225, study PRJNA193472) | Termite gut metagenome, whole genome shotgun sequencing project. | isolation source: worker | host: Macrotermes natalensis
GCAGGCCGGGCGGGGGCGGGGCACACGATGCGGCGATTTTGGCAAACTTTAACGATTTCCCGACAGCAACGCAAGACAAATCAAGGCTTTGACAGCAGATTTTCGACATGGTAGAATCGCCAGAGTTTTTCCCGAACGCAACGATATGCTTGTTTTCTCGCGCCGTTCTCATCCACCATGAAACTGATTCCCACTGATAATCCGGCGATTGCCGAGCTTGTTTCCGACTCCGTGCCGCCGATTCCCGTCATCGGAACCGAGGCGATTCGCGCCACGTTTGACGAAAAGACCTTGCGGCAGGCGATCAATGCCCGAAGCGGGGCGGGCGTGACCGATGTGATCCTGAATCCCGATGCCCACTGCGGTTACGGTGCTCCCATCGGCTGCGTCATGGTTTCGCCCACCCATGTTTACCCCGGTCCGGTCGGCGTGGACATCAAATGCTCCATGTCGCTGCTGCAATTTGATCTGCCCGCCGAAGAAATCATTACTAAGCCTGTTCGCCGCGCTCTTATCAATGCAATTTGTGAACGCACGCCCACCGGGCCGGGGGCAGGCCAACGCAGTGTGGCGAAAAGCCGCAAAATTCCGCTTGACGCCGCGAAACAGGCCATCATCGAAGGAGCCAGCGAATCCGTTTGCGAGCAATTCGGCATTCCGTTTGGATGGACGGAGCGGTGCGAAGACGCGATCCATTACGGTCACGATAAGTCGACCGAGGCACTGGAAAAGCGGCTGGATAAGATTCTCAAGGAAAAGTATTTGAGCAATTTCAACCTGAAAATGCAGCAGTTCGGCTCCTACGGCGGCGGAAACCATTTCGGCGAATGCGAAATTGTTCATGTTTGCGAAACGGAAAAAGCCCGGCACTGTGCCGAGGTTTTCGGCCTCAAAGACGGTCATGTCGCGTTCTTGTCACACTGCGGTTCACGCGGTTTCGGCAACATATTGGCCACGGAGCAGTTCAAAATTTTGCGGCAGAAATTCCAACAGTGGGGCACGCCCTATCCCGGTGGCGACCGCGATTTGGTGTACGCTCCCATCGGCTCGCATGAAGCAAACGAGTATCTTGATGACATGGCCTTGGGCGCGAATTTTGCGACCGTGAACCATTTGCTCATCAATTCGCTGGTTTGGGAAGCGTTTCAAGAAATTTTTCCCGGCGTGAAAGCGAATTTTGTGTACTTGATTTCGCACAACATCGCTCGGCGGGAAAATTGGAACGACAAATCCGTGATGGTCCACCGCAAAGGAGCGACCCGCGCTTTTCCGGCAGGCCATCACGCCTTGAAAAACACTGTTTTTGAAACGACGGGCCATCCTATACTTTTGCCGGGCAATCCGCGCGGCGGCTCGTCGGTCATGGTCGGCGAAGAAGGGGCCACGATCACGGCGTACAGCATCAATCACGGCGCAGGCCGGGTGCTAGGCCGCAAAAATGCGTTCCGCACGCTCAACCAACAGACGGTCGACCGCGAATTTGACGAAGACGATATTTTGACGAATTGTCGTCGCTATCCCTTGGACGAAGCCCCGGCGGCGTACAAAAATTTCGACGAAGTGAAAAAAAGCGTGATTGAGGCTGGCCTAGCGTCCGAAGTCGCCGCGCTTAAAGCCCGATTTGTCATCAAAGACGGCGATGTGGCGGATGATTGAGCTTGATAAAATGGTTAATGGTTCACTTCGTTTGTGAGCCTCTCACCAAGGCACGGAGAGCGTGATAATGTCAAGGCCCCGTGCGAGCTTTGTGCCTTGGTAAGAAGCCTTACATGCCACGTTTTCAGCGGTACAGGATGGAGTGATGCCTATGTTTCCTTAGACGCAGATCGAAATTACGATGACACACATCCACATCGACGGTTCTCAGGGCGAGGGTGGCGGGCAGGTTTTACGGTCGTCATTGGCTCTTTCGCTTGTTACGGGCAGGCCGTTTACCATTGAAAATATCCGAGCCAAGCGGAAAACGCCGGGATTGTTGCGTCAACATTTGACATCGTTGGAGGCGGCCATGGAAGTCGGTCGCTGCCATACACAAGATTCCCGGCTCGGCGCGACGAAATTGACTTTCGAGCCGAACGGAATCAAGGGCGGAAATCATCGTTTTGCCGTAGGCACGGCGGGTAGTGCGACCCTCGTCCTGCAAACCGTACTGCCGGCATTGATGATTGCCGACGAGCCGTCCACCTTGACGCTGAGTGGCGGCACGCATAATCCGATGGCCCCGCCATTCGATTTTCTGGATCGGGTTTTCAGGCCGCTGGTTGAACGGCTTGGCCCGAAATTGGAAACGCATTTGGAGCGGCCCGGTTTTTACCCGGCGGGCGGCGGCGAATTTCGGATTGAAATCACGCCCGTCAAGAAACCGGCTAATCTCGAAATGACGGAGCGGGGAGAGATTTTGGAGCAAAAAGCCAGAATTTTGCTCGCTCGCTTGCCGGAGCATATTGCGGAACGTGAGGCGAATCGACTGCGCGAAAAAACGGGCTGGCCCGGCAAGGCCGTACAAATTGTGACCGTGCGCAACTCTTCCGGGCCGGGCAATGTCGTGATGCTCGAAATTGTTTCGGAAAATATCACGGAGCTTTTTACCGGCTTCGGCGAACTAGGTGTCAAAGCGGAAAAAGTCGCACAAAACGCGGCGAACCAGTACCAAGAGTACGTGCAAGCCGGCGTGCCGGTCGGCGAGTATCTCGCGGATCAATTGATGCTGCCACTGGGCATCGCCGCTTGGAAGGGAGCCGGGCCTTCGATTTTTCGGACGACGCCATTAACGCGGCATTCGTTGACGCACATCGATATATTGAAACGTTTTTTGGAAATCGAGATCAAAGTCGATCATGTGAATGAGCGGCAAACCGACGTTACGTTACAGTAAAAAACCATGCCCCAACCATCCCCATTCAATCCCGCGGCGGAAACCATGCCGCACGAACGACTTCGCACGTATCAAAATCAAAAATTATTGGAAACGCTGCGCTGGGTTTGGCAGCGGAATGAGTTCTTCCAAAATCGTTTTGCCGAAGTGGGATTGACCATGCCGGACGATTTCGCCGGAATCGAGCAGTTACACCAACTGCCGCTATGCGGCAAAGACGATTTTCGCAAAACCTATCCGCTGGGGATGTGCTGTGTGGAGAACGAAGCGATCCGCGAGATGCACATGTCCAGCGGCTCGACCGGCTCCGCCGTCGTCATGCCCTATACCGAACACGATCTTGATCAGTGGGCGGAGTGCATGGCTCGTTGCTTCGTCATGGCCGGGGCGCAAGCCGGCGATCCGATTCAGATAACGCCCTCGTTCGGCCTGTTCAATGGCGGCTTCGGCATGTATCACGGGGCACGCAAGGCGGGTTTGTTCGTGATTCCCACCGGTTCCGGCAATACGGAGCGGCAAATTCGTCTGGCGCAGGATTTCGGCACAAAAATTTTCGGCGGCGTGGTTTCTTACGCCATTCGGATCATTGAAATCATGCAGGAAATGAACGTCAAGCTGCCCAACCTGAAAATCGGCGTGTTCGGCGCGGAGAGTTTTTCGGAGAGTATGAAGAAGAGCATTGAATCCCGGCTGGGCATCGAGGCCTTTGACATTTACGGTATGACGGAAACGGGCGGCGTGGGCACGCTCGGCATGGACTGCCCCGCCCATCGCGGCATTCACGTTTGGGAAGATCATTATATCGTTGAAATCATTGATCCTGTTACGAGAAAAAATCTGCCGGACGGTCGAGAAGGCGAGCTTGTCGTCACATCCTTGACGCGGCAAGCTCTTCCAGTGATTCGCTTCCGCACAGGCGATTTGACCAAAATCGTGTCGCGGGACAAGTGCGATTGCGGTCGAACGCATGTTCGCATCGCTTCGATCACGGGCAGGACGGACGATATGCTGATTATCAAGGGCGTGAACTTTTTTCCCAAACAGGTCGAGGATGCGCTCATGGAAATTCCCGGCGTGTTACCGCATTATCAGATTATTATCGAGGAAATCGACGGCGTGCGTGATGTGCGGGTACACGTCGAAGCGGAGCCGTCCGTGACGGGCTACATGGTCGAAAAACACTTGAAAGAGCGGCTCGGTTTTTCGCCGAAGGGCCACGTTTTTGCTCCCGGCGAATTGCCGCGGCAAGACGGAAAGACGCAGCGGGTGTTCTATCGGTAAAAGCCGGCCCGCCGGAGGAGCTGGCCGCTCGTCAAATTTTATTCGCGGGCTTGTAGGATGGGCTGCCGCTCCGTTCAACATCGTCAACCTCCGCAGTAAGTCCCAAAACCGCCTCCGCCAAGGCACGCGCCGCCGTGCTTGCCTGTTCACTCGCTTCGCTGTTGTGTTGCGACAAGTGCTCAAGCCGAGCAAGCTCTTGAGCGATTTCCTGCACCTGACCGGACTGCTCCATTGATGTTTTGGCGATTTCTGAAACAAGGCCGGTGGCCCCTTCGACCATGCGGGTGATTTCATTCAGTGCCTCCGCCGTCTGATTGGCGATGCCCGCCCCGCCGAGAATTTGCTTGTTGCTCGTCGCAATCAGTTCCGAAGTCTCCTTCGCCGCCTTGGCACTACGTGACGCCAAATTGCGAACCTCCTCGGCCACGACGGCAAATCCCTTGCCATGCGTGCCCGCCCTAGCCGCCTCGACCGCCGCGTTGAGAGCGAGCAAATTCGTCTGAAAGGCGATTTCATCAATGGACTTAATCACCTTTTGCATCCGCATCGACATTTCGCAAATTTCATTCATCGACCGGATCATTTCGGTCATTTCCTTCTGTCCTTTGGCGGCGGCCTGCACCGCGTCGCTGGTGTACCGGTTGGCCTCGGAAGCATGTTGTCCGGTCGCGTCGCTCAGTTGGCAACTTTGCTTCGCTTTTTCTGTAACAGTGTTGAGCCGGTCGGTCGTTTGTAAGGCACCTTCGTGAATCACGTCGGTCGAAGCCGTGATTTCCCGCAGCCCATCACGGGCTTGCCCTATCATTTGTCGAATATCCGTCATTTGCCGCGTTGTCTGTTCCCGGTTGGTCACATCGTCAAACGTCTGCACCACACCACAGATTTGGCCCTGCGTATCCAGAATGCGCTGAGATCGAACACTGAAAACGAACTCACCTGTGGTCGCGCGAGACGCTTGCTCATTCCTCTGAATGCACGATTTCACGGCCTCGGCGGACAAGTCCAGTTTTTTCGCCGACGCCGCTTTGTTGCGAAAACACATCTGCGATTCCGTATCGGCAATGAACAGAGGCAAATCAATCGCATCAAGGATTTGCTGCTGCATCCGATCTTGCCAGTCAAGCATGGTCCTTGTTTTTCGCCGCAAACCCCAGGTCGAGAGACCTAGGAGCACGAACAACACCACTCCGTCACAGCAAACCGCCTTCAAGGCTTTTTTCTTCGCCGCCCCTCCGGCATCGGCCATATCCTGTTTCGTTTTTTCCGTGGCTTCCAGTAACAAGCCGTTGTACGTCTCCACGGCCTCCAAAATTTGCTTGTTCGCTTTGCGGAATTTTTCGTCCGCGGCCTGCACATCCTTGCCCGACACGACTTGGCAAACACCCCAGATTTGACCGGGCATTCTTGCGAGATTGATGTGACTCTCGACCACATATCCTTCAGGCTCATGCGGAGTGGAAAAATTCTCACCTAGCCGGGCGGAGCGGTCCGTGGACGCGACGAGCTTGCCGGACGGCGCAGTCACATAACACCGGGCTTGGTTGAGCAGCGACGCAGGCTCGCCGTCAAATTTCTTGTCCAGCCCGCCCAATAAATCGGCGGTCACTTCGATACCGCAAACGCCGATGATGTTTTGTCCTTGTTTGATCGGCGAAGAAAATGTAACAGTCCTCGCACTTCCATTGTTCCCGACGCCGCGTCGGCCCGGCTCCGTAACGATCATGCGCCCCGCATTGCGCGTCTTGACATAGACTTCATCCTTTTCCGGTCGCTCAAGTATGACTGTTTCAATTTTATTGTTTGCGTTACGATGAATACGAAAAGCGTTTCGCGTGGCAGAGCGGTCGTCTTGATCGTCTTGCCGCTCAATGTAAAGCCAAGCGGCCTGAATCGACGGATCACGCACCACCAATTTTTGAACGAAATCCATCATCGTTTCTTGACGCCGGGCTTGAACTTTTTCCTTGTCTTGACTTTTCTCCTCTCGAATCCGCACCAAAAGAGCACGTTGTTCCGACAATTCCGTTTCCAATTCTTTCGCCCTGGCCTCGACGGAACGCATTTTCTCTTCCGCCGTTTTTAGTGCGGTCCAGGCCGCCCTGAGTTCCGGTGAACTCATATTCGGCTCAGAGGAAATGACGGAAATCGGTTTTGGTTCTGTTTCCGCAACAAATTCCTTTTCCGATTCCACGCTCATTTCCCGTGCCACCGCCGGATGTGGTTCGGAGGGCATAATGCGTGCCAGAAAATCATCCCAAGTGTTCACCAATGCCGCAGAGGAGGCATTCTCGTCGATTGCTCGTCGACTGGTTTCACCGTAGTTCGGCAGTTCGGAGGGATAGTGCATTTCGCTGTCAACTGCACCATCGGCTACATCGGCCTGGGCCACCTGCGCGGCCACTTCAGGAAAAAATTTGGCGACCTCTCCACGCCACTTTTTCACTTGTTCCAGCTCTGTAGATGGCACACGAACCTCGGAGTCAACGGCGTTGGCGGCACAGATGTCTGCCAAGACTTCGGTTTGTTGGGCATAGTTTCCCATTTTCGCCTGTAGGTGGTCGATCACAGTGAGCCTTGCGAGGCTCAATTCTTTCAGTGAGTGAGACTTATACTCTTTATCGATCAAGTCGATATGGGCTGCAATGGATTCTTGGGCACTTTTTTCCCCAGCCTGCACGGTCTCAACAAGCTGCTGGAACGCCACCGTCTGTACCGCTGCTGTTCGGTTTGTATAGGAATAGATGATTTTCCGGCCTGACATGACGCCCAAACCAGAAATGACAATGGCAATTCCCAACCCACTCCAACAGAGGACTCTTGTGCTGGTCTTTTTCATTACTGCGACCTAATCCTTTCCAATCAATGATCCAAGTGCCCTACGACACACCACTTTCATCTATATCGAAAGGAAAGCGAACACAATTTATTTATTTTATGTATTCTTGTTGTTTTGTGTATGTTGTTTATTTTTTGCTTCCCGATGTGGGGAGAAAGGCAATTTACTTCTTGCTGAGGTGGGCGGTGTGTGGCAAGCCTTGCCTACATCAAACCGTGTTAGCGTCAACATGCCCTAAGTCTCGCTCTGGAATAGTCGGTGGAAATCGCCGTATCCATAAAGAGTTGCGTTATTTTGAACAATGCTTTGCCAAGAGCCGTTCGCCATGTTGTAGACATCATTCCATCCATAAACATTATTGGCAAACTTTACCGCTTTTTCTTGAAATGCGTATTTTAATGACCAGACGTATGCTGAAGGACCTTCCTCAAGACCACTGCCTTTCCGAAACAGCTTATTCGCCTCCGCTCCTTCAAACAAAAGCGTTCCGACAGCGCAACCTTGGAACACGGCACTGTTGACTGTCCCTTGCATGGCCGTGATCGTATTCCAAGGCGGCGAAACGACACTGCTCCATGTGATGAAGTGTGTCGTCATCGGAATCCGTTTGACCAAGGCCGTGTCCAGAGGGATTGGAGCATCCGTGTTGCGCCATCTCCAGCCATTGGCCGGTATAGGCTCTTCTACGGAATCAATCACCATACGGTATGTGATCGACGTTCCTTCTTCGTTGATTGGCCCATCGCTCCGGCTCGAATTGTCCGACATCTGGTAGTCCACGACGGCCTTGGCGTAGGAACCGTTATAGTGTACGTAATCCGTTTTCGGATCACGCATGTCGCCAATACTCACCGCAGCCGGATCGAAAGGCACGAAGCGCAGTTTCCACGCGAATACATCCTTTCGGCCTGGATAGGGAAGCTGTCGCGGTTCGTCCGAAGAACCGAACACCGCCTGGGCAAATTCATTGCGATTTTCCCAGGGCACGAGGAATTCCCGCGTTGCCGTAAATCCTTCGGAAGAGTATTGCTCTTTGGGAGAGCCGCCTATTTCTTGAAAGGTCAACATGGTCTGTGTAACGATGGCTAGAGGACAATGTGCGCAAGAATCTTGCGTTTCACCGGCAAGTTTGCCGCACTTGCGGCTCCGTTTGTACAAAAAACGTGATTCGGTGACAGCTTCTTACCCGATCACCTGAAATCGGATCATAAATTTCCAGGCATTTTCCCCTTCCGGGGAGTTTTCGCTACTGATGAGGCGAAACAGAAAAGACTTTGCGCGTTCCGGGTCATGGAGTTGGAGCCGATCAAAAGTTTCTTCCACGAGTCGGGCCATCTCGACGGCTTTTTCGTAGGACTCATTGTGGATTTCAAAACGCAAGGCCGCTCTTTTTAGCGGAGGTGTCCGATTGGTATACAGGATGGCATCCGTCTTTTCCATCATCAGCGCGACGCAGGGCATTGCGGGGAGCGAGGAAGGCGCGGTAAAAAAACGGTCAAAGGGCATGGCATCGCACAAGGCCGGCGAGTCCCGCCAGTAATCATGGATTTTTTCTTCAAGTAGCATGATATTCCTTTCCACGTAAAATTTGAGCCGGTGATTCCAACGCATCGCGTTTTCGGGGCTTTCATCGCTTCGCTCATGAAGCCCTACGGCTCATTTTTTCTCGGAACGCAGTTTGTCAATTCGATTTCCGTCCAACCGACAGGAAAAAACGGTTTTTGAATTTTTGTGATTTCAAACAAGGTGTCATCCGCAAGGCGGAGCGCATCGCCGGATTCCGCGTCGAGGGATTCTTGGATGAGCGCGTAACAAATTTCGCCGTATCGATCTCGAAATGTTCTCGTGCAGGCGGAGATTTTTGCCGGAATCCCGCTTTTGAGTGTATGAAAATGCTTTCGTAGCGTTCCAGCAGAAGTTTTCATGTGGGTCACTCGCAGATGATCGACGTGCTCATCCAAACCGAACTTGACGGCATAGCATTGAGAAACACATTGCCATATCCGGTTCAGGTCGGAGCGGTTGACTTCGAGCACCGTCCAGCGATCGCCGGATTCATCTTCGATTTCGTCGCCCGCACTCGGCTCCACGGCCAAGTTTCCGCTCGAAAAATACCAATGGGCCGAACGGATCGGTATCAAAGATTCTTCCGCGCGGACTTGCCGTCGGCTTCGGAAAGGCCGGATCAGTGCGTCGGGAATTGCCTGCATCAAATCGCTGCCTGGTCTGCGCAAGACAATTTTTTGCACGCCGTCAGCCAAGGACAAAAGATTATCGTTCATATCAAGGATCGGGAAGAAGAGGAACGAACGGGAAAGGGAAGGCCGGCGAGTATGCCATGTTGGTTACCATCTCAAAGACCGCATCCCGCCAAGGAAACGACTTCGACAGGCTCCTCGGCGGCAATCATTCGGTCGCACCACGCAACCGTTTTTTGTAACTGTTCCAGATAAACAGTCCATGCGACGGACTGGCCATCAATGGTGTAACTCGGCTTCGGTTCCGTTGTTATTTCGGCAATCAAGGCCAATGTTTGTTTTCGTATCGTATGAAGCATGGGAAAATCCTTTCATGACGGGAACCGGGACCGCAGGTCCCGGTTCGTTTGGCAGTAATCACGCGGAGCACTTAGCGACATAGCGTGGATTCAGCACCGCAGGTACTCCCCGCTCCGAAGCCTTATAACGAACGACGATATCTTGCGAGAAATCGACTTCACTTCCGCGAGCCGACTGAGTTACCGTAATCGGCCAGTTTTCCATGTACGCAAACGCCTTGGCCATGTTACCGATGAACCAGAGATCGCTCGGATCGGTCTCGCCCGCGTCCTTGAGTAATTGCAGGGCCAGTCGACTGGAAACAATTTTGTAACGGGAAAACGGATTCGGAACGGTTGCGGGGCTTGTGGCACTATTGGCATAATTCAGTTCCGAAGCAAAAAACAGCCTGTGTGCAAGATGGCGTTTCGACGGCATGACCAGCACCGTGTCTGGTTCGGCCAGAATCGGCTCGTTGCTTGTCGGATCAAGAATGGAGGCGAGCAAATTTTCCGCCGCGTCAATGTTATTCCAATCTTCAAGGGGATTGCCGGTCAAGACATTCTTCCACGGATCGCCCGTTGCCCCGTTGAAATACGTGTTTCTGGCCGCACCATTGAATTTGTACGTATTGTCGATGCCGAGCACGGCCCGGAGAATACGTTTTTCCTTGTTGAGGGCCAACGCTTCTCCCACCTCGGCGGCCCGGCTAAGAACTAGGTGAGTTCGGTCGAAGAAAACTGCCTCTTTCGTCACGGGAACGATCAGGCCGCGTTTCGTCGTCCCGGGCGTTTCGACATAATCCTCACCAAAGCCGACAACCGGATAAGCGGCACCGGGTTCAATTTCGGCGGCGGCGTCGGGAACCGTTCCGCCGTGAATTTTTTCCCCGTCGAACCGTGTAGGAATCGTGCTGACTAATTTTGAAACGGCAAAAACGTCTTGACGGTAGGAGTCCAGTATCTTTGTTTCAATGACGGCACCCGTCACGTTGAGAAAAGCCTGCGACTCGCTTTCCATCAAGGCAATGGGGCGGCCATTTCTCGGGTCAAGTTCCCGCAGTCGCGCATTGCCGTCGGGGATCAATCCCTCGGCGAGATCGCGGAGGCTGAAATCTTCCGGCTTCAAGTCCCCATTTTGCAAGGCCTCGGTCAAGTGGTCCACGGTCTGTTGCGGGCCATCCAATTCAAATCGCTTGCGCAGTTCGGTCGTGTTGATCGTTTTCATGTTTTTGTGGGTGTTGATAGTGAAAGGATGTTGTAAAACGTTTAGAGTAAATCAAAAATTCGTGTACTGCGTGAACATTCACGTCGGTCGCTACACACAGTCATTCGCCACCGTACACAAGTATTGGAATCGCTCTAGTTTTTGATGAGTTTGACAAAAGTTTTGGCGTCGACCGGATTTTCTGGAACGAATTGTTCGCGGGAAACCGGTTTTGCGTCACCAGGCCATTGCGTGTGAAGTTCTTTTAGAAGCAGGAGTTGGTTTTCCAACAGACGCTCCGCCAGCGTATCGCCGTTTTCCGCAATCTGTTCAAGAATTTTTTCATCGACCATTTTCTCCAGATGTGGAATACGAAGCCGGCATTCTTTCAACAAAGCCCGACACAAAGGCAGTAGCGGATTCGGTTTTGCGTCACTTGTCGTTTCTTGCCCGGCCAGCACTTCCGCCGGTGATGCAGGTCTCGCTGCATACGTTTCAAAAAGACCGGACGTGGTGGCCGGATCGGCGACCAGATCGACGCTCCTCACCGCCAGAATTTTTTCGACAACGACTTGTCCGTCTTCTTGCCGGATGATCGCCTCGACATTATGCGAAAAGCCGACGTTTTCCGGCGCGTTTTGCGCATCCCACAGGAGTTGTTCGGCCACGGAATGCTTCGGATTGAAACGAAAATCGGCGTACAAGCCGTCATTTTCCCGAAGCGTCACATTGCGAATGACTCCGAATCGGTCTTGGTAGCTTCGCGGCCTGTTCGGATCGCCCTCAGGGTGGTCGAGATTGACCTTGGAATTTTCATACAGTGGAATCGCTTCCTGTAACGTTTCGTTTGGGTACAGTCGTCCGTTACGGCTGCTGCGTCCGATGATTTTGACTCCGTACAGGACGCCTACCTCGCGGTCGATGCGCACATCGCGTCTGGGCGTGTTCGTGATTTCTTGTAACGTTTCTTGCATGGTTTTTCTTTGGGTAAAAAGTGAGATGTCCTATGCGTTTGAGTTTTCGGGAAACACCGCCCTTCAACGCTGCGCGATTCAGGGTCGAGTAACATGACGTACCCGAACATTCAAGCGGCTGGGGTCGAGTCGGGATGGATTCAGTCACAACGGCAATCAAGCTGTTTTTCCCGTTGCGGATCAAGGCCGTAACGCATGGCGAGCGTTTGTTTCGATAAAACCCCCATCCTGTACAGTATTTCATCCGCCTTGGCCTCCTGGAGCCGATCACGGACGGCAAGGATGGGTGGGATGGCGTGAACGGCGACACGTTTCAGGGCATCTGCCGGCAACAAGCCCGCTTGAACGGCCATGTGAAGAGCGCGGCGAAACAACATGAGGTCACCGGCGATAAATTCGTGTTGCAGTCGTTCAAACATTCGCACGGCTGGCCCTTCCGCAACCATTGTAGAGGCATAATTGGCATTGGACGCATCGCTGGAGAGCATAAATTCGGGCATTACCAGCCGCGAGGCGACGGCTCTCAACTCCGCTTGCAGCACTAGGATGTAACGACTGGCGTCAATGGCTGCAATAGGAAATTCATACTCCGTGCCGCTGCCGGCATCAATGATGGTGCCGGGCGAGAAATGTTGTTGCGTTTTTATCGTACCCTCCCGTGCCGCCGCAGACAGGTTGCTCGCCTGATTTTGCACAAACTGTCTGATGGACGTGCCCGTACCGTTCGAGTGTTTTCGTATCAGAGCGATGGCCGACTGAATTTCTGCAACAACACTCATATTTCGCAGAAGTTTTTCCGCCCGGCGCAGATTTTTCCGAACGGGATACAGGAGCGGCACGCCACGTTTCACATTCCCGTCGACATTGGCTTTTCGATGCAGTATTTCCGTGGAGTCGATCAAATGCCCGTCGATCCAATAACCGAGCACCGTTTCCACGTCATCCTTGTCCGTATGGATGCCGAAGCTCATCCGCGGATCGCCATGATACTGGGAAGGGGTCAAGACTTGATCCGGCTCCACGAATCGTATTTTGAGCAGGCCGCGTCGTGAGGGAAAAAGCCGGAGAAAGACTTCTCCGTCACGGTCGAGCCTTTTCATGGTTTCTCTTTGCCGTCGGTTCCATTCATTGAGATCAAGAAATTCTTGCAGCAAGTCGTTGACACGCAACGCCAAAGATTCGTCTTCTTGGCGTTTTGGAACAACATGATAATGATGCCCTTGACCGATGACGTAATTGATACGGTTTTCGTGGGCATTGATTGCAAATTCGTTACCGAGTGCCAGTGCCCTGCATTCCGCGCGAATGAGTTTGTGCATGGGTTCCGTCAAGCCTACCCCCGTGGAGCCGCCGTGATTTCCGAGCGAACACCAGAGCGAATCGTCGTCAGCATAGGGTTCAAGCGGGTCGACGAATCGTCCCTCCAAATCGAGAAACGCCTCGGTAAGCCGTTGTTGCATTTGATCGGTGGTGTTCATAGTATTCCTTTCCACGTAAAATTGAGCCTGTGTGTCCAACATGACACTCGCGGTTGAGGCGATTTGTTTGTGTGGCGCACAGCACGACGGCATCATTTGGTTGTTACAAGAAATCGGTCATGGAGACGATGTTCGGAGGCGGTTGTTTCACGAGTCCATTCCTCCAGCATTCTGACGGCCATTTCCAGCGCGTCGGGGCCATCATCATGATCGCCGACCGGAAACGATTTCAGTTGATCGATCAGCAAACGGACGGAGGGAGACTGGTATCGGAATTTCAGACGTTTGGACGAAAGGAGCGGGCCGAGTCGTCGTATTCGTACTTTTTTATTCGTCGTATTACGGATGGGCCAGAGCGCGACCTGGGGCATCGCTTCGGCGGCGAACGCCGTTTCAAAATCGTCTTTCAACAATTCTTGAAACTGATTGATTTCAATGCCGAAGACGTCCGGGCGGTGCTTTTTGTACAGTTCAACTCCGTCTGCGACGATTTCGGGGACGGGACGCCTTGCCAGGTCGGCATCAATGTAAAACAGGCCCTTGGAATCCAAGGCGACAATGATAAAAGCGGAATAGTCACCGACGGCGGCGTTGCCGCCTTTACTTGGGTCGAGTGCCATGGCTTTCAACCGGAGGTCGGCAGGCCAGTGCTCGAACCAAATGGTTTCATCAAAGTAGGATTCGGGAAATTCGCAATGATCGGGATCGACGGGCGAGTTTTGCTTTTCTCTTTCAAAGGCGGTTCGTCCGCTTTCGGCCCTCATTTTCATGAGCGTGTAGAGCGTTTCATGTTCCGGCCACAACAGCTCGGCCTCTTCATTCATTTTGTTGCGATTTTTCTCATAAAACCGCATCGCCTCTTCGGCGGCATGGGTATTTTCCACATTGGCGTAAATCGTTTCCCACTCTTCCCAGAGCGTCCTGTTCCGAGGCCAGCGTTCAATCGCCTTGAACACTCTTGAAATCCAGCCCGGCTTTTCGAGTAATTCCAGGGCGATGGCTTCACGATGTAAAGCGGTGGCGAGGTTGACGACATTCGTTTTTTCCGTGCCGGCCTTGAGCAGCGTACCGTGGAACCAGCTTCGTGACCGCTCCCTCGCGGCTCCAGAAACGATATGGTTATCGTTTTGCAAATCATCACACAGGATCAAGGTCGGGCGGTGCTCGCGGCGTCTGCGTCCTCGAAGCCGCTGGCCTGTTCCATACGCTTCGATGGCAGCACCGTTGCGCAGAATGACCGCGCCATTTCGCCAAACCGGCCCCTTGCCCACGCAGTTGGGATAACGATTTGCGATTTTGCCGTTTTCGAGTAATTCACATTTAATGTTCTCCAAATGTGCGTAGGCTTGAGACATGGTGTCCGAAACGAGCCAAATGTAAGGTTCCCGCCGTTCCAATAATTCACGTAACGGGTAAGCAAGCGTTGCGACCGTCGACTTGGCAGCCCCGCGCGGCGCAAGCACGTTCAATTTTGTGCCTCGACGTGTCCGGGCTTCGTCGAGGCGGTCAGCCAGCCAAAGGTGCATCTTGGACGGTGCTTCGCTAAAATGGTGTGGCAGAAAACAACGTGCCCAGTCGAGAAGGTGGTCGACGGCCAGCAATCGAGTGTGTCGCCTGTTTTCGCGGTGTTTTTCCACCAGATCGAAAAAAAAGAATCGGAGGATTTTATCGAGCTTGTTATGATCGTCCATAAAACGGCTTTCCTTGTTTATGCGGTCCGGCATGGTTGAATCGCGGTTTTTCTCGTTTCGCTGCACACGGTCGCCACTCCATGTTGTTTTTATCTCCTCGGCTATTCGTCTTCACGCAGCGGATCGTCATCCTGGATCGTTTCCGATACAGGATTCGCTTGTCGCAACAAATCATGTACGCGTTTCAGTAATCGCCGGCGTTCATGGCCGCCGGGGATTTCCTGCACGACAATTTCGGCCAGTCTGGAAACGAGGTTTTGCACTTGATCCATGGAAAGAGCACCCGCCCCGCGAGCGGCGTAACGATTAGGGCAGCGGCGTTCCAAGGCCCAGGCCGCAGCGCGCCAATACTGCTCTTTGTTGGCTGCCTGCCGGATTTTATTGATAAAATACACTTCGGAATCCTCTTCGGCCTTTGCGATTTGCGTTGCAAAATTTTTATTTTCGGCAATTTCACGTCTGATAATCATCGGCGAACAGCCGACATAGCGAGCCGCCGTTTCTCGAGAGCACCCCACGGTGATAATGGCAATAATGTTCTTTTTTTCCAGCGTGGTCAATTTGCGTTTTTTCGTCATTTTCTGATCCGCGTGTAAATTTTGATGCCGGCTCTTTCGCGTTTCATTCCAAGTTTCGCCGAGCCGCCCTTGCGGCTTGTTGTGCAATAATCAATTTTATTTCGGCACATATTCAAAGGAAACGACCGCGCGACCGAAAGAGCCTTTATGACGGCCGCCGGATGAGCCGGTTTTTTGCACATTAACCGCGTGCCATTTTGCCGAGCGTTTACAATGAGCGATGATCGACGGATGAGCGGTCGTAATGCTGTAACGATTTCCCTCCTCACGATACAGGTTCCCCAACGTTTCAAGCAATGCGGTTCCGATACCGATACCTTGATAGTCGGGCAACGTCACAAGACGGCTGACGCGCCAATGATTTTTACGTCCCATCTGGGCAATCACGGCACAAAAGGCCACCGGTTCGTCTTTCCAGAGAGCGAGATAAAAATAGCAGCCGCGTCCCAGTTTTCCGTTCAAATAGTGATGCTTTTCAAACAATTTCCACGCACGACGCTCGCAACGAACAATTTTGAGACGGATCGGCGGTCGCCGAAGGCACCTCCTTGACACGGTCCCCGTGGCCATATCGAGCACCCAGTCGGGTTCCAACCATTCGGCTATATCGTAATGGCACGTTACGGCGACAAAGCGGCAATCGATCGTTTTGTTCTTGATTCCGCGTGAAACGGCGGTCGAAGCGATCTTGGCAACATTGCGGTCCACAACGCTGGTGAATTCGTCGAAGGCGACCACGTTGTCGTGGCCGGAACACGCGGACAATGCGCGAGCCAAGTCACAGCGGAACTTTTCCCCATTCGACAGAACGTGATAGGGTTTGATCCAACTCGGCGGCGAACTGAAACCGACCAACGTGAGGAGTCGCGTAACAGTTTTTATCGGCAAATCGCCGAAGCCGTCGACGACGGCCTTGTTCTGCGGCCAGTGGCCTTCGTGGTACAGGCGATCACCGAAAAGATGCTTGGCCACGGTGCTTTTTCCGCTTCCCGACGGCCCCACGATCAGCCCGATTTGCCAATCAGAGGCGTCCAACGGCGGCATTTCGACATCAAATACCTGCGACGATTTTTGCGCAATCGTCACGTCGAACATGCCGGCAATTTGCGAAACGCGAAACGAGGGTTCGATTGGTGATGTTACAGTTATTCTCATAGAAAAAAACTCCCGGAGATTCCGGCGAGGTATTGCCTACATCCCCGGCTCCTTGCATCGTTTATTTTGTTACAATTGCTTAATAGGACAGGTTTGCGATTTTGCAGGCATGTCCCTCCGCAATCAGTCGCTCGTACAGTTCGCGCTGTTCCGCTTCATTTTTGCAGTCCACGACGATTTGAAACAATTCCGTGACAGGCAGGTCACGCAGTGTTTCGTCACCGCTTGGCAACGCTTCGGCGGGCGATGGAACGGCCAATTCGGTCAACATGTCGTTCAGGGCAGCGTTTTCCGTTTCGATATTTTCCGTCAGTACGGCGAGCAAATCCTGATTCACTCCCGCCAGAGCACTCAGCGGGTCCAGTACCGCCAGCAGCAACTCGGCTTCTTTTTCATTCAGATCGAGAATCAGGACGGGCACGTCTTGGTCGGGCGTAGTCTCTGCTCGCAGATGGCCATCAATCAGTTGGAGGCTGCCATCGTGCAATTCTCGGACAAGAAGCGCATCGGCGTATCCGATTTCTTCCAGCACGCCTTTCAAAGTGTCACGTTGCTTTTCGGGATGAGTACGCCAATTCTTCGGGTTTGGAACAAGTTCCCTCGCAGGAATGCGACGGAATTCCCGAATGCGATCTTGAATTTTCACAACAAAATATCCTTTCCGAGTAAAATTTAAGCCGGTGCTTCCAACACGACGCTACACCGCCCTTGCGGCTCAGCGCACAAAAACGAACATTCTGATCCGCGTATCAATTTTGACACAGGCTTCTCGGCACCCTGATTATGAGGCTGCGGCTTCCTTAGTTTCGTTGCACTGCGCCTGGTCACCGCTACCGTTCAAAAATTCCCACCGGCACGGTTATTTTGTTACGGCCACACGTTCTCGATTGGGACTTGCGTCAGGCCCTCGCGGTTCTTCGCTGGGTCGGACACCGTGCGGGATGGCCAAACGATTGGCATCTCCTCCGAATGTAACAGCAATATCGAACATTTCGCAAAGGGAAGAATAAAGCATGAGCGATTCTCGCGGCGTGATGCGATAGGTGGCGTAGCGACTGTCGAGACGAGTCGCTTCAACGATATGTTGATCGAGAGCGGTCAAAAACATTCTCGCATCGACGTTACGCAAATTGACTTCCGCCAAAAGCGGGATATTCGGGTCAGAGCCGTCCAACTTGTACGGCAAATCGAACTCGCGTCCTGCCGGCCTGGTGATTTCTTCGCCTAGGGGCGCGAGGTTGTCTTGTTCGTCAAGCAAAGTGATGTCCAGGGAGCGAGCTCGTTCTTCCAGAGTTTTGATGTCGACGGACTGCGGATTGTGCGTGATTTTTCGTCTCAACAAATCAAGGCGGAGTAAATGTTCAATAATAAATTCATTCGTTGCCGTGTCCCATCCCGATTGCACGCCGAACTCGCCGTCTTGGAGAATTTGGCCACGGAATAACAGGCAATGTCCCACGTAGGTGTGAACGGAGCGGTTGCGGAATCGCGTGATGGCGTCTTCAAAAGTGTCTTTTCCGTTTGTCATGGTTTTGGTGATGGTTTTTATGACGTATCGTTATTGTTCCGTCGGGGTGGGGTTACTGGAATGAATTCGGAGAAACTGTTCGGCAACTTGTTTTCGCAATTTTTTTGCCAAGGCCGCCGTTTCCGAGCTGCTTGATTGCTCGGCATCGCGGAGTTTGATGTCGTACAATCGGCCCAGCGTGGCGTCGGAGACACTGCTGTGTCCCGACAATTCGTACAGGGAGTTGAGCTGCCGGGCGTATTGATCGTTTAACGCAACAGATTTTTTCTCGTTTCCCGTTTCCATGTTGCTTGTCGATCTTTGTTTTTTTCGTGAAATGAGCCGTTTAAGGCAATAGAGCAGGAGCAGGATCGGCGAACCTACGCCGACGACACCGGCGATCATTTTCATCGTCGTCGTTTCAAGGCAACGTTTCCAGCCTTGAACCATCAGCGCAGAGATCGCATTGGAGATTCCTAGTGACTCCGGCACGGGTTTTGGCAAAACAGTCGGGTCGAATAATTCCGGGGCAGGCGGTCGTAACGCAAAATCTCCGTCTTTTTTCATTTCTTCGAGCAGGATGATTTTCAATCGTTCGGAGGCCGTCGCATAGGTGTATCGTCCGTCCGTTCCCCAAAGCAAACCGATGAGTTCGTCTCGATGATTCAAGACCGGCCCCCCGGAATCCCCTTCCCTAGCCCGTCCGGTCGTTCTTAACGTCTGGGCATGGGCGGTTTGCGCCGTTTGCACATATCCGGCGGCCCGGCCTTTTTGTACATCAACCGATCCGTCCGGCCCAAATCCCCAGGCCCAGGTTTCCTCGCCCAGCTTGGCTGCCTTGTCGGACAGAGGGAGCGTATCCAGTTCCAGTTTCGTGAACAACTGCAACAAGGCCACGTCCCAAGTGTCGCTTTTGTTTCGCATTCGCGCCGCAAGAACATTTCCGTTCTGTAACGTCACGATGATTTCGCCCTGTCCCTCTCGGAAAATATGTGCTGCCGTCAAAATGTATTCCTTACGGTCATTGAGACGCACGATAATTCCGCTCCCTTTATCCGTTCTCATGGAGCCGTCGGCGAGTGGCACTCGATTCGTCACGCGAACAAGTTGCGCAGGCGGCGTTCTTTGACGCATTCTCGGCATGTCGCTCATATTGAAACATGATTGCCGATCTATTTCCGCCGGCTTTGTTTGTTCTCTTCCCTGTGCCAACTGGCATCCCAGTAGAGTTACAAAGGACGCGAGGAGGAAACCGGCCTTAATTATTTCTTTCCGCGTAACATTTACTGATCCGCATGTCAATTTTGACCCGGTGTTCTCGGCTCGTTGATCGCGGGCCATCGCTACGTTCAAAATTTTCCACCTTCTCAGTAAGCCGACGATTCCCACTTGATTCTCGCGGTTTCGGGGCTTTCAGCCCCTCGGTTCATTTTTGTGCGGAATACACTCTATTCCTCCGCAAGTTTCGCTACGCCGCACTTGCCGCTCATTACACGTTATGATTGGACAGGCTCATCAAGCGTAAATAAATACTTATAAAACGGACTTCGCGCGAGGTCGGAGGGTTCGGAGAAACGGTCCGCGAGATGCGGTATCGGATCAACGCCTCCGCCCAGTCGTTCGGCAGTCGCCACGGCCTCACTACAAAAAGGAGGGTATTTGTTTTTTTGGCATCGGGTGTCGTTGACATCGGGTCTCACAAAGATTCTGACAAACGGCAAATGCGTCAAGGCCGTCCCGATCACATTTACGTATCCGTAATCGTCCCCTGCGTAACGCTTCATCGTTGCCACCGAAGCCTCTGCGTCATAAGACGGCCAGCGGTTATCCGCATTGGGTCTATAGACATCGATGCGTCCTGGATGACGTTTAACTTGGCTTGACAGGCAGACTGCGCGACCGCCGTGAAATTCACGCACTTCGAGGCAGAAGAGGTCGTTTTTCCACCACGCGGCCTTGGCGGCATGGGAATAAACCCCTCGTCCCGCGATGGCGATCATTCCGTCAAGAAAACCGACTTTTCTTTTTTTGAACAATAATAGATCGCCATTCCAGATTTCATGGCGGACGGCATTGTAGTCGACAAGTTTTGTGTTCATATTTTTCCTTTCCGCGTTCCATGCTCGATGTAACTTTACAATCGTCGAGTTTTTTCACAGCGTTTCACCCGCAAGTTTCGCCGCGTCGCACTATTCTGTTTCCGCTCCTTTCTTTGCATTCCAGCGTTTGCGAAAAGGCCAGTTTTTGGGAATTTCCGTAAAATTCGGATCGCTCTGCATTTCGCGCCACGTTTTTATTTCTTCGTAACGAATACGATGGCGTTCTTCCAGTTCGAGTTTCGACTCCATCAGCAACGGTTCGTTTTCGGACGGATTTTTTGTCGCCATTCGTCGGATGATACATGCCAGGCACGGCAAACGAGTGAGAATGCCACAGACGGGACAACGTCGATAGGGTTTTCCCGTCCAATTCACTTCCCATTCCTCACGGGTTTTCACTTTTCTTTCGTTACGTTTTCCTGTTGCGATGCGGTGTACGACGACGCGACTCACGCCCGTCAGCTTTGCGATGGCTCTTTGGCTGTATTCACCCTTGTTCAGCAACTCCTTTACTTTTTGTACAAGTTCATCGTGAAGCATGTGCGCACCTTGAGCGTCGTTTTTTTGGCGGTGTTTGGAAGCCTTAGGATGAAGGCGACCGTCTCAATGATTTGCGTGCGCGGTGATTTTGCAGACGCTTATCGGAGGCGAGTGGTTACAGACATATTGTGCGGAACGCAGTCAGTTGCGTTCATGCGACGCACGATAAGATACTGGAAACGAAAAAGTTGGCAAGAGAAAAAAAGAGCCGGGGACGAGCACGGTTTTGCTTTGCTGCGCACGGTCGTCACACCATGTAAAAACTTTTTCCGTTTCGGTCATTTTCCGATACAAAATCGTTCAAATATTTTGTCGAGCATTTCCTCGTGACAAACTTTTCCGTCGATTTCGTTCAGCGAATGGAGGGCGTCATTGATTTCCGCTGCAAGCAAAACGTGTTCCGCCGTCGCGTCCGTTGTCATGGCGAGCGCGGCCTGCAATGCGGCGACTGCGTTTTGCATTGACCGGCAACATCTCGCGGCGGTGTCGGCAAGGAAATCACCGGAATGATCCAAGGCTTGCAGGGATCGGACGATCTTCCGCCGTAATTCCGGGATTCCCTGGCCTGTTTTGGCGGATACCGCGACAAAATCCTCTCGCGGGTCATATTGCGATTTGCCAGAAAGGCCATCCGCTTCTCTTTCCCTAAAACCGTGCCTTTCGCTGCTCGGTCGTCCTAAGCATTTTTTATCCGAACGGCTATGCGATTGTTCAGAGTCTATTTTGGTCAAGACGCACAGGGACATACCCCTGACCGCATAGGATTTGAGCCGGCGATTCCCACACGACACTCGTGGTTCCGTGGCTCGCGGCACGGTGTTCATCTCTGCGCTCAGGCATCCCGTCTGTTCATTTGTTGTGTGGAGCGAGGTAGAATCTGTATTGCATGGAATGTGATCTTGTGTTTCACGGCATCGGATAACGAGGTCCGCGCGTTCGAGTATTTCCGTCGCCGCCCGTCTTGCTTTTTGGTCTATTTCCGAATCAAGCACGAACCCGCCGCCGATTCCCGCCGTGTCGACCAGTTTGAAAGAGAAGCCCTCCGCGTTAATTTCCGTTTCGACATAGTCGCGGGTCGTTCCGGGCAGAGCCGAAACGAGGGCGGCACGTCGACCTGCCAGGGCGTTGAACAAGCTGCTTTTTCCGACGTTGGGCGGGCCGGCCAAGACTACGAGCGGGATTTTGTTCGTCCAACGCCGTTTCATCGCGCGTTGTAACAATTTTTCTGTTTGGGCCAGTGCATTCGCCAGCGTGCTTCGTATCTCGTGTTCCGAAATAAATTCGATATTTTCGTCGGCAAAGTCGAGTCCCGCTTCGATGTGTACCAAGGCATCAAACAGTTGCACACGGATCGCATTCAAGTCGGTCATCACTCCGCCTGCCATCTGATCAAGGGCGATGCCGAGCGCACGTTCGTCCGGGGCATCGATAATTCCCAGCACGGCCTCTGCTTGCGTCAGGTCCACGCGTCCGGCTAAAAAGGCTTGCAGGGTAAATTCTCCGGGGCGTGCCACACGCACGGAGGGGTGGTCACAGACGGCAATGAGAAGGGCGTCTAGGATCGGTTGCGCGCCGATTGTATGGATTTCGACGGTTTGCCTGCCTGTATAGCTCTTTCCCTCCGGCCAAAAAAACAGCCTGGCCGTGACACGGTGTAATGGCCAGGGCAATACCGTGCAGGCATGAACGAAGGAGCGATCTGAATACGCCGGAAAGGGGTCGACACATTTTCGCAACGAGTTCAATGCGTCGTGGCCGCTGATGCGTATCAATCCTCTTGGAGCGCAGCCGTGGGCCGAGGATTGAGCGGCAATGGTTTCATCAAACGACATCGTTTTTTATTTTTGTTTCTCAAATTGAATTTCCGGTTTCTCCGAGGCGATGCACCAGAGATGGGTCGTCAGTGCGGCAAGGGCCGTCAACATCAGCATCCATGCGACGGGTCGGAAATCGCTTCGCAGCGTTTCCTCGTCAAACCAATTGCCGACGGTGGCGGTTTCGGCATGGAGCAAATTGGATTCCTCCGTGGAGAGGGTGCCCACCGCAAATTCGTAACTACCGGACTGCGTTTTCGCTTTGTACACGCCGACATGATCGGCAGGCACTCGCACCGAACCGGAGGCGATCTCAATTTCTTGCGTTTCTCCTCGCGGTGTGACGATTTCAAGAAGCGTGTCATTGCCCGACGGGACGAATTCCGCTTCCGTGCCCAGTTTCAAGTTGTTCACCGCAAACCCCACGGTACGGCTTGCCCGATACTGCAATATATTCCATATCAAAATCGGCCAAGCAGGTCCCGATGTCAACGTCGAAAGCCGATCATCATAATTAAACGTTAAATCGCGCGAGCCGTTTCGTCGTCTTCTCTCCGAAAGCAAGGGCACATCCCCGGCCGAGACGACGGGCAGGCCAACGTCGGTTGCGTTTTCGTCCGCGGGATCGGACGCACTCCAGATCACGCCGTCGAGCGACAAGCCTGTGGCAAGCGGGCTGGCATGGTCGATAATGAACGGGCCGATGAAAGGCTTGATGTTTTCCAAATTTTGTTCGGTGACGAAATGCACTTGCCAGGCGTTTTCCGTTGTATCGCTTTCGCCGAAAACGATTTCCGGTCGTTCGTCGACCATGACAGCGATGCCGGTCGCTTCGACAGCCTTGCGGATTTTCGGTTCAAGAGCATCGGGCAGTTCCGCGATTTGCACTCGCACCGGTTTGCGACTCGGCGGCAAAATCGTGAGTTGATTGTCCAGAGTCAGCCCATCGTCATCCACGCGAACTTCGAGCGATTCGACACCGTCAGGAATTCCTGTACGAATCAAATGTGTTTGGCCGGCCTCAAGCGATTTTTCATCTTGAAACAGAACTCGCTTGCGGTTTGAATCGATCATGGCCATACGCAACATTTGCGGCGTATCGGATAAATTCGCAATTTCCAGCAGCAAACGATCTTTTTCTTCCCGGTAAACGCGGCTTGCGTGAATGACGGCGAAATTCGGTCTTTTCTTTCCGTAGGCCTTCCACAAGACGCGGCCTTCGGCGATTTCGCTCTCAGGGGCATTGTCCGTGACGACAAGAATTTTCGTACCGGGCGTGGAGATATTCGAGGCCAGTGAAACGGCGGCATCAAGATCGGCGGTCGGGGCTTCGCAATTCCACGCCTTCAGCAATTCTGCGGCTTCGGTGCCATTTCGCGCGCGGCCGGGCAGCAGCCGCGGTTTTAGACCGGCCACAATAAATTGGATGGGAAATCCGATAGGCTGCGAACCGAGTCGGCCCGCCAACATTCTTTGTAGGTCGTCGAGTGCTCGCTTTTGAACGGTGGCATTATCCGCGTCGGCGGCGTTCATGGAATACGAAGCATCGAGAATGATTGCGGTAGGGCGGCCCAGCGATTCGATTCGCAACATCGGTTGCGCGGCGGCGATGCCTAGGAGGACGAGGGCCAGCAGTTCCAGAACGATCAGGAATGGAAGCTGCAAACGCTGCATCCGTCGACCGCCTTGCTTGGCTTGGCTGCGATCAACCCAAAGAAACAAAGACGAGACGTCACGTCGACGCGAACGTGTACGGAAAAAATAAATTCCGAACACGACCGGCACGGAAATCAACGCGAGTAAGGCCCAGGGAGTGGTGAGCATGAACGGCAAGGAGTCAGGAGTTAATCCGGTCCGCGTAAAATTTGAGCCAACTGTTCCAACTCGCCTCTCGCGGTTTCGAGGCTTTCGTCACCGTGCCCAAGAAATACGGCGTTCAGGAAGCCCTTCGGTTCATTTTTTTGTGTGGAGTGCGGTAGGAGTCAGGCTACGAAAACAATCCACGGCCCAGCGTCGCAACAAGAATTCATCGCGCGCGCCGTCATGTATTTCCAAAAAGTCCAAAACTCTCTCCACGGCGTCGTAGCGGCCTCGCGCGATCATGCGGTCGATGGCCGAAAGTTTTTGTTCAAAATTGCCGGGGCGAAGTGCCAGGTGGAAAAAGGCGAGTTCCGCTTTGTCGGTTTCTCCTGCACGATCATAAAGTACGAAAAGTCGTTCTACATCAACAGAATGCCGACTGTGACGGTGCAACCGTTCTTGGAATCGGGCGGCTGAAACAAAGTCGCCTTTATTCTCGCAAAGAGAGGCAAGCCGGCCTAAGAGTTCATTTCGATAGCCGATCATTCGATCAAACATGGGATTTTCCGGGTCAAGCCGTTTCAAGAGCGTTTCCAAATCCTCCAGTGCTTCTCGGCCTCTTCCCAACTGGAATTTGATGTCTGCCGCCGCCAGGGAAAAACGAGCCACGGCAAATTCGTTGTCATTTTTTGAAACAAGCAGCTCGTAACGGGCCAGTGCCTTATCGAATTGGCCTGCCGCCCGATAGATTTCCGCAATTTCAGCATTCAGTTCTTCTTCCGGTGGAAACAGCGTCTCGAATAATTTTTGCATTTCCGCCGCTTTCTGCGTTTTTCCAAGTTCCTCGTAGCAAACAATGAGCACCAAAAGTAGTTTTCGCAAATCCGTTTTTGGCGGTTTAAGTTTTAGTGATTCTTCCAGAGCTTCAACCGCCTCTGGAAATCGCTTGAGCGCAACGAGTGACTCACCAAGATACGCCGCTGACACAGAATCGTCGGGATCAAGCCGCCGGGCTGCACGAAACATTTTTTCCGCCGATGCACCATCGCCGTTGCGTCGATACACCATGCCTAGCAGACGGTGGTAATCGGCGTTTTCGGGTTCTTCTTCAACCAGCCTTTCACAACGTGAAAGTAATTGGTCTAGGGTGTCACTTTCTTGGTAATGACCGTAAACCCAGTTAAACGTCGTGCCGTAATGCGGAGAGCGGAGCAAAACTTCCCAAAGAAGTTCGACGTTTCGCGTTTCCCCAGCATGTGCAACAAAAAACATCGCCATGAGCGTGGCCGCCAGCGGCACTGCCAACAGCTTAGCGAAACTTCCGGGCCGCCTCGACGGCAAGTTCGTCGCAACGTTCATTTTCGGGATGTCCTGCATGGCCTTTGACATGGGTGAATTTTATATCGTGGAGCGTTGCCAATCGGTCGAGTTCCCGCCACAACTCGACATTTTTGACTTCCTTGAATTTGCCGCCTTCTCGGCGTTTCCAGCCGTTAGCCTTCCAAGCGCGTACCCACTGCTCCAGTCCCTGTAACACATATTTCGAGTCGCTGACCAGTTCGACCGCAGTTGGCCGGGTCAGTGCTTTGAGTCCTTCGATGACGGCCAGCATTTCCATGCGGTTGTTCGTCGTCATCGCTTCGCCGCCTGAACGCTCGATTTCCTTGCCGCTTTTCGGATGTTTCAAAATAAAGCCCCAGCCGCCGGGACCGGGATTGCCGCTGCATGCGCCGTCCGTGTATAAAACGACTTCGATGTCCATGTATCAAGGGGTAAAGGGTGAGAGAAGGGGCACGTTTTATCCCAAAACGCGCTTGGCTTCGAGCGGCGAGGTGACACCGTCTTCAACGAGTTTGCCCATGTTTTGTTCAAGCGTCGTCATGCCATGCCGCCGGGCCAGTTGGCGAATCGTTTTCGTTGATTGTCGCTCAAAAATGGCATAGGCGAGTTCTTCGTTGTCCAGCGGCAATATTTCGGCCACGGGAAGTCGTCCGCAGAAGCCCGTACCGCCGCAGTCGGGGCAACCTGTCGGCTCAAAATATCGTTTCAAAAAAAACGGAGTGTCGTGCAGACGCATTTCCAATTCCGCATTTTTTTCCGTTTTACAGCGACAAAGCCGCCGTACCAGTCTTTGGCACAGAACAAAGGCCAAGCTGCTTCGCAACACAAAAGGCTCCAGGCCGAGTTCGAGAAAGCGGCCTACCGCTTCGACGGCACTGCCTGCGTGGAAGGTGCTGAGGAGCAGATGGCCGGTCAGGGCGGCTTGCATGGCGGCGTCGGCGGTGGAGCGGTCACGAATTTCGCCGACCATCAAAATTTCCGGGTCTTGTCGCATCATGTATCGCAGCATTTTTCCCAGAGGCATGGAGCGCGATTTTTCGCCGTCATTTTCCGGTCGGGAGGACACTTCGATTTGCGCCACGCCGTCGATGGCATGTTCGACCGGGTCTTCCAGCGATACAATGCTGCGGACGACGCCGTTTCGTTCGGCCAATTCCCGCAACAGGGCGTAGGCCGTGGTCGTTTTTCCACTTCCTGAAGGGCCTGTTATGAGCATGACGCCGCTGCGGCGTTGCAGTGCGTCGCGGAGCCGCTCTTGAATTTTCGTTTCAAAGCCGAGCGATTCGATAAACCGGCACTCATTGGAAGATGAAAAAAAGCGAACGACGACACGTTCCCCGTACAGCGTCGGAGCGGTGCTAACACGCATTTCCCGATCAATCGCGTCAAGTTTTCCCGCTTTAACCCGGCCTTCCTGCGGCACGTCGATTTTGTAGGTCAATAGGCCGGCCAGCACCTTGAGCCGGGCGGCGATTTGTTCGGCATGTTCAAGCGGCAGCGTGCCAAAAACGTGTAACACGCCGTCGAGTCGCAGTCGCACTTCGACACCGTGTTTTGAGGGCTGAAAATGGACATCGCTGGCTGCGAGCGTTTGCGCACCGAGCAAAATCCGGTCGATCACGGCGACGATGGCATCCCCTTTTGTCTCATCCGCTTGGCGGAGCCAGTGCTTGAAGAGTTCCATAGTCTTTCGTAGCGTGGTGGATTACCCGAAATGCCGCGTCAAAGCGGCTTGGGCGGACCGCCATCACCCCCTGCTCTCCGCGTATCAGTTGGTTTTCTGCTTCCTACACAGCCCCTTTGCCACTGTAGCCATCAAGGACACGTACCACATTTTGGACAGGAACGACAAAAATTTTCCCATCGCCGTCATTGCCATCGATGCCCGTGCGTGCGACCCGCGCGATCATGTCGACCGTTTTTTCGAGAAAATCGTCGTTGACAATGATTTCGAGCAAAACAACTTGTGTAAGAACCGTTGGAAAACGCTTTCTCTCAGCATTTGCTTTTCTGTCGGCAAAATTGTCTGCAAACCCAATCGCATCGGCGACCGTCATGCGTTCGACTTCAATCTGCGCCAGTGCCTCCTGGACAGCGGGCCATTTGTTGGGCCTGATGAGGGCAATAATCATCTGCATAGCCAAAGACTCCCGACACGGCCAATTCCGCATTCCCCCTTATTGTATCATAGTGTCGCAGCCCACAATAGACACGCGCATAAATTTTGACACAGAGTTTCTCGATTCATGGAAAAAGCTGTGACATGATTGACAAGGGGCGGTAAAATAGGGAAAATGCCTTTGACTTTTTCCTTTGAACGACTGTGAGTGCTCTTTTGGCCGATTTTCCCGTTCTGGCGGTCATGGTTTTGCTCATGGCTTTGTCCGCCTTTTTTTCGTGTAGCGAGGCGGCGTTTTTTTCGCTTTCGCAGTCGGATCGCGCTGCGCTGAAAAGCCGGGGGCGTTTAGGAGACCAGGCCGTCCAACTCTTGGCGTCGCCGGAAAAGTTGCTCAATTCGATTTTGCTGGGCAATCTGGTGGTCAATCTTCTGACATTTACGTTTTCGACCATCCTCGCGCTCCGCCTGAAGGAAGACGGTCATGTTGAACTTGCGGGGATCATGGCTGTAGGCGTGCTTTTGGGCGTCATTTTTTTCTGCGAGGTGATGCCCAAAAATTTCGGCGTTGCGGCTCCGCAGTTTTTTGCCCTGCTATTTTGCCTGCCCATTTTTTTCCTTGTTCGCTTTCTCCAGCCGGCACTGCCTGTACTGCAACGGACGAATATCTTGTCACGTCGTCTTTTTTGTCCCCGTTTCCGACCAGAACCTTATTTGCGAGTGAGCGATTTGGAGCGTGCGGTGGAAATGTCCGGCGATGACGCAACACTGCTGAAGCGAGAGCAGCGAGTTTTACAAAACATCGTTTCGCTGTCGGATGTCCGGGCAGAGGAACTCATGCGTCCCCGTTCGATGATACGCATTTTTCGACCGCCGATCCGCTTTGAACAAATTTTGGAGCAGCTTCACGGCAAGATTCCGAAAAGCGGATACTGCCTTCTGACGGAATCGGACAGCGATGAAGTGGCCTTTGCGCTGTGTTTGACGCGGCTTTCGGCGAGCGACCTGGAAGACGCTTGGGAAAAGCAGTTTGAACCGATCATCTACGTTCCGTGGTCTTCTTCCGTTGCGGCCACGTTTGACCGGCTGACCATCGAAGGGCGGGACGTTGCCGTCGTGGTCAACGAGTTCGGCGAAACGATAGGCATTCTGACGCTTGACGATATTGTCGAAACAGTGTTTACACGGGAACAGGGACGCAGCCGACGCCTTCTCAATCGCATGGAACTGAAGCGACTGGATCGAAATCGGTGGCAAGTGAACGGCCTGACGAGTTTGCGGCGGCTGCATCGCAAGTTTGGCGTTTCTTTTGACGATTACTCCAGCTTGACGGTGGGTGGCTTGGTTCGGGAAGTTTTGGAGCGGTTGCCTCGCGTCAACGACGTGTGCCACATAGGGCCGCTTGAATTTCGCATCGTCGACGTGACCGATGAGAACGATTGCCTAATTCAGATGACCGTTGATGCGGACAACCGGGAGACGGCCTCCTGACGCATTTTCGCCGCTGCGAGTGCCGTGTTGGAAACACCGGGCCAAATTTTACGCGCAGAGGAATATCTTTTTCAGGGAATGAGTATGGAATCGGAATGGATTGAACATCTGCGCCGGCGGCCCGGCACGGAATTGCTCGGCGACGATGCCGCCCTGCTGGGCGATCAGCTTGTCACGGTGGACATGCTCACCGAAGGCGTCGATTTTTTGCTTGCTCAGACCCCGGCGGAATGGATCGGGCGCAAAGCCCTGGCCGTCAATCTCAGCGACATTGCCGCTATGGCAGGCGTGCCGAAATCCTTTCTCGTTTCCGTTGCGCTTCCGAAATCCGGCGGACTCCAACTGGCGGAGCGGCTGTATTCCGGCATGGAACCGTTCGTCGAACGATACGACCTTACTCTTGTCGGAGGGGATACGAACACATGGGACGGCGGACTCGTCATTTCTGTGACCGTCCTCGGTCAGGCCACGCGGCATGACATTTTGAAACGCAGCGCAGGCCGGCCCGATGACAGGATTCTCGTGACCGGCCCGTTGGGCGGCAGCATTTTACGCAAGCAGTTTTTTTTCGAGCCGCGTGTTCCTGAAGCTCTTTTTTTGAACGAACACTTCGACATTCACGCCGCGATGGACATCAGCGACGGCCTCGCCCTTGACCTACACAGGCTTGCCGCCGAAAGCGGCGTCGGTGCAACGTTGGATTCCGCGTCCATTCCCGTTTCACGAGATGCGTTTGAACTTTCACGGCAAACCGGCCGTACATCGCTAGATCACGCTCTTTCGGACGGCGAAGATTTCGAGCTGCTTCTGACCACCTCGCCGCAGGAGGCCCAAAAAATACTCGAATGCCAGCCGCTGCAAAAGTCCTTTGGCGTTACGCTGTATGACATCGGATGTTTGACGGCGGAACCGGGTCTGCGAATCATTGACGCGGACGGCGTTCTTCAGACGCTCGAACCAAGAGGATTTCTGCACTGATTTCCTTGTCGCATAAAATCGAACCGCAAGACATGAAAACGGCTTCGAGGAGGGTCGGCGGCGGCATTGAATTTCCGAAGACATGGGTTAGAATGTTCGTGTTCCTTTCCGCGTCAAAACTGGGCAGGTGGCAAGGACACCGGCCAGCTCTTCGCAGGAATCCCGCCAACCCCTTTCCTCATTCCCCCCATGTCACGATGTCAATATGTTGAGCGTATCGAGAGATGCTCCGGCGCGTTTTGCTCCCTCAGGTCGCTGTTTTTTCAGGCTATACGCCTCCAGATCGACTCTGTGCTTGCGCTCGTTTTTGTTCTAGGCTTTTTCCTCTTGACCGACTTTGCGACGGCTCAGGATTGGAATCAATTCCGTGGCCCCAATCACGACAACAAGTCTACCGTCACCGGCATTGCCAAGTCCTGGCCTGCCGGTGGTCCCAAATTGCTCTGGAAAGTCGATCATCTCGGAGCGGGCTACGGCAATATCAGCTTCCACGGCGATAAAATGTATGCGTTGGGCGATCTGGGCGATGATTGTTGTCTTACGGCCCTGGAACGTGCGACGGGCAAAAAACTGTGGAGCAAACCTCTTGGCCCGGCGGGACAAGTTGGCCGGTACTTTGGGCCACGTTCCACGCCCGCCGTCGACGGCAAGCTGGTTTTTGCCTATGGCCAATTCGGCGATTTCGTGTGCTTTGATGCCCAAGACGGTACGGAAATTTGGGGCGGCAACGTGGCGGAAGAATTTGGCGGCAGATTTATGAACAACTGGGGCTTTTCCAGCTCGCCCATTTTGGACGGCGAACTCGTGCTACTTCCCATCGGCGGCCGGGCGGGCACGGTGATGGCGTTTCACAAAAATGGCCAGCGGGCTTGGCGTACCACGGAAATCAAGGACGATGCGCCCTACGGCTCGGTTGTTCCCGCCACATTCTTGGGCAAGAAGCAGTACCTGCTGTTTTCCATGTCAGGCGTGTGGAGCATCAATCCCGAAGACGGCAAGGTGCTCTGGCTAGGTGCAAAATCCGCAGATCGCGCGATTTGCAGCGATCCGGTCGTTTGGGCTGAAAACGCTCAAGCCGCTTACGTGCTGGCCTCAATGGCTTACGGCGTGGGAACGACCGGCTTTCTTGTTACAGAGCAAGACGGAAAAATGGCTGCGACACAGACATTCTATGAAAAGCCGCTTGAGAATCATCACGGCGGCCTGATCCTGCATGACGGCTACGTTTACATGACCACAAACCGCGATCTGCTCTGCGTGGACATCAAGACCGGCAAGACGGTTTGGCAAAACGGTGCGGTCGGAAAAGGCTCCGTTTCCTTCGTCGACGGGCATTTGATCGTTCGTAGCGAAAAAGGGGACGGCACGATGGTTCTTGTCGAGGCCACCCCGGAAGGATACCGTGAGAAAGGCCGGTTCGATCAGCCGGACCGCTCCGACAAAAACAGCTGGACGTATCCGGTGATCGTCGACGGCAAAATGTATGTCCGCGACCAGAATGTGCTGCTATGTTACGATTTGATGGGGCAGTAATTACAGAGGTTCGCGTTCGGGAATACTCTTTCACAGGATTTGTTCGGCAACCGTCATCCCCGATCCTTCTGAATGCCAAAATTTCATATTGAAACAGTCGGCTGCCAAATGAATGTTTTGGACAGTGAAATCGCCGCCTCCGGTCTCATGCGTGCCGGTTTGGAGCCGACAAGCGACCGCCGCGAGGCGGACGTCATTCTCTTTAACACTTGCAGCATTCGCCAACATGCCGAGGACAAGGTTTACAGCGCACTTGGCCGCCTAAAACACTGGAAAACGGCGCGTCCCCACGGCGTGCTGGGCGTGCTGGGCTGCATGGCACAAAAAGATCAAGACTTGATTTTCCGCCGCGCACCGCACGTCGATCTGGTGCTCGGCCCAGGCCAGTTTGATCTGTTGCCGGAGGTCGTACACCGAATGCTGGAGCAAAAAACGCAGCAGCAGGACAGTGGGCAAGAATTGCATGTCAGCCTGAAACGGCTTGTGAACCCTCCCTCCGACGTGGGGGAGTTTTCGGCTTTTCGATCCACAACGCATGGTCGAAGCGAGACCACGTCGCTTTCAAGCCATGGTACGCATCATGTTCGGTTGCGACAAATTTTGCTCGTATTGCATCGTGCCGTCCGTGCGAGGCCCGGAGCAAAGTCGTCCGCCCGATGAAATCATGCACGAGATTTGCCATCTTGTCGACCAAGGTGTCGTCGAAATCACCTTCATCGGCCAGACGATCAATTCCTATCATTACAAGGCAGGTGAAAAAACGACGCGGCTGGCCGATCTGTTGTATCAGGCCTCCGAAATGGAAGGGTTGAAACGAGTTTATTTTGTGACGAATTACCCGACGGGCATGAGCGATGAGCTTCTGGCGGCGGTACGTGATTTGCCAAAAGTGTCCAAGCATCTGCATATCCCTGCCCAGAGCGGCTCGGATTCCGTCCTGAAACGTATGAAACGGCAATACACGTCCTCAGAGTACCGGGAACTGGTGGACCGGATTTATTCCACGATTCCCGTCGCAGCCATCACAAGCGATTTCATCGTCGGTTTTTGCGGCGAAACGGACGATGAATTTAGGGCAACGGCGGACTTGGTGCGCTACGGTCGTTTCAAAAACAGCTTTATTTTCAAGTACAGCGAGAGGCCCGGCACGAAGGCCGCGGAGCGTTTTTCCGATGACGTACCGGAAGAAACGAAAAAGTGGCGGAACCAGGAGCTGCTGGAAATTCAAAACGCCATCAGCCACGAGGCGAACTGCGGCTTTATTGGTCGGGAAGTCGAAATTCTCGTGGAAGGCATTACAAAGAAATGCCTTTCCGGCGGCGTGCAGCTTTCGGGACGAACATTGTGCGACCGCATTGTTGTATTCGATGCCGACAACGGCGATTCGATGGGCACGTTCCGCAAACTGAAAATTTACGATGCCGCGCCTTTCACGTTGTTTGGAAAACAATGCTGACACACGAAAAAACTTTGGCTGCCTCACGGGCCTTGAAACATGGCAAAGAATCACTCCCTGGCTTGGCGTTTGCTCTATCCGTTTGAATCGCATTTTTTCACCGTGAACGATCTCGACGCGGACGGGCTGCGCTACCATTACGTGGATGAGCAAAAGCCCAAAAACGCGAAACATCCAGAAACGCTCTTAATGGTTCACGGCAACCCGACGTGGTCTTTTTATTTCCGCAATCTGATCACCGCCTTTCGAGACCGCTATCGGGTTGTTGCCGTCGATCATATCGGGTGCGGACTGTCGGATAAGCCGCCCGAAACACAGTATCCCTTTACGTTGGAGCGACGTGTCGACGATCTTTGTCGACTCGTCGAACATCTCGATTTGCGCCGTGTCACGCTGGTGGCCCACGACTGGGGTGGCGCGATTGGCATGGGCGTGGCAACGCGAATGCCTGAGCGATTTGACCGCTTCGTGTTGATGAACACGGCCGCATTTCAGGGCCTCAGTTGCCCTCTGCGCATTCGTGTCTGCCATACTCCCGGCTTGGGTCGCCTGGCCATTCAAGGACTCAACGCTTTTGCGCGGGGAGCGACATGGATGGCCATCGCACGGCAACGTCATCTTTCACGCGCCGCCAGAGAAGGTTTGTTGGCTCCCTACGACAGCTGGGGCCACCGTGCGGCCATTTACCGTTTTGTGCGAGACATCCCCCTTACCCCAACGCATCCGACGTATAAAACGCTGGGCGACATCGAAGCGAAATTGCCGTTGTTCGCAGGCAAGCCCGTCTGCTTGATCTGGGGCATGTTGGATTGGTGCTTTACCCCTGCCTATTTGAAGCGATTTTTACAATTTTTTCCCGAAGCGGATGTCCACCGCCTCGAAAACGCGCACCACTATCTGCTCGAAGACGCCCCGGATGACGTGATCGCGGCAATGGACAGTTTCTTTGCACAGTAAGTGTTTTGCCCGATATTCCCTACAAAGTGCCCGGTGTCGGGAGCGTAACCTCACGGCGTGAGCGACTATGCCAAAACGGCCCATAATTTTTCGTTTATGGCTCTTTTTTCTTGTCTCAAACGAGCGTTATATGCTATATTGCCAAGGGAGCGGTTGTTCGTTATAATCCGCTAGGCCGGGGTGGCATCCGGCATTAGAATACCACAATAATGGTATGTTGTGGCGTGAGATTCCCTGCCCGCCGTTTTTGGCACTTCAACACAAAAGAGAATAATGTCTTCTAGCGACACAATGCGTGGTACAAACAGGATTTCGGGCCGAATTTCTGGCATGACACCGCAAGCACTTTACGATAAATGTATGGCCCTGGCCAGCAACCTCTGGTGGAGCTGGCATCCTGAGGTCATTAACCTCTTCCGGTCCTTGGACCCGATTCGCTGGCGGCAGCTTGGCCACAATCCGATTGCGCTGCTCCGCGAATTTACGCCGGAACGGCTCGAAATTCGGGCCGCCGAGCTGGTGCTCTACACCAGAATCGATCAGGCGTATCGCCGGATGAATGAATACATGAACTCCAGCACGCCTTGGGCCAAGCGCAACGTCGGCGTGCTCGGTTCGCAGCCGGTGGCCTACTTTTCGCTGGAATTCGGCGTCCATGAATCCGTGCCGATCTATTCCGGCGGTCTGGGCGTTTTGTCCGGTGACCACATTAAAAGTGCCAGCGGTCTGGCCGTGCCGCTCGTGGCCGTGGGACTGTTTTATAACCAAGGTTATTTCAAACAACATTTGGACGCCAAGGGCTGGCAGCAGGAGGAATATCTCGACACCATGGTTGAATATCTTCCGCTTGAACCGGCGGAAGATCGGGCTGGAAAGCGAGTTACTGTTTCCATTCAGACTCGCACAGGCACGATTTTCGCCAAAGTTCGTCAGATGAACGTGGGCCGGGTTCGCTTGCTGCTTTTGGATACGGACTTGGAAGAAAACCTGCCGGAAGACCGCGAACTGACAAGCCGGCTTTATGGCGGTAACAACCGCACGCGGATTCGCCAAGAAATCGTGTCCGGCATCGGCGGCGTTCGCGCTCTCAAGGCACTGGGCATCACGCCAGGCGTGTACCATTTGAACGAGGGCCACAACGCTTTTGCAACGCTCGAAGCCGTTCGGCAGCGTATGGAAGACGACGGCATGTCTTTCCGTGATGCCGCAACGGAAATCGCACAGAAAACGGTGTTTACGACGCATACTCCGGTGCCCGCCGGGCATGATCGGTTTGACGGCAGTTTGATTGAGGAGCACCTTGGCCCGTTGCGGGACACGCTCGGAATCGATCAGCCTCATCTCATGTCGCTGGGTCGGGTTGATCCGAGCAATTTCAATGAACCGTTCTGTATGACCGTGCTGGGCCTGAAAATGTCGCGTTATGCCAACGCCGTGGCCTCGCTGCACGGTTACGTGAGCCGAAAAATGTGGCATGGTCTTTGGCCGAATCTGCCGGAAGAAAAAGTGCCGATAGGCCACATCACGAACGGCGTTCACGTTCCGAGCTGGATGGCTTGGCAGATTAACACGCTGTTTGAACGCCATTTGCCGTCGACTTGGTCCGAGGACTCGTTTGATCCGGCGGAATGGGAGGCGATTCGGAGTCTTGATCCCGGCGAGCTTTGGGAAACGCACAACGCTTTGAAGAATCTGCTGATCGCCTTTATTCGCCGTCGCATAAGCCGCCAGTGCCGCCGTCGCGGTGAGCCGGATGATGTGATTGATCGGGCAAGGACGGTGCTTGATCCACAGGTTTTGACCATCGGTTTCGGCAGACGTTTTGCCACATACAAGCGGGCCACGCTGGTTCTGAACCAGCTCGACCGCATCGCTGAGCTTTGCAACAACGCCGATAGGCCGGTGCAATTCATTTTTGCGGGCAAAGCCCATCCTGCGGACGAACCGGGCAAGGCATTCATCCAAAATATCGCCAATCTCCGTAACGACAATCGTTTTGCCAATCGTATCGTGTTTGTCGAAGACTACGACATCAACGTCTGCCGTCACATGGTGCAGGGCGTCGACGTTTGGCTCAATAATCCGCGTCGTCCTCTGGAAGCGTCCGGCACGAGCGGCATGAAGGCCGTACTCAACGGTGCTCTGAATTTGTCGGTGCTTGACGGCTGGTGGGCGGAAGCCTACGACGGTTCGAACGGCTTTGCCATCGGTAGAGGCACGAGCCATACCGACGACGCTATTACGGACAAGCGTGATGCGGAAAGTTTGATTGACGTGCTGGAAAACGAGGTGATTCCGATGTTCTATGAGACGGATGAGCACGGTCTGCCCGGTCGCTGGATCAAGCAGATGAAAAATTCGATCAGCACGCTGGCGTGGCGTTTCAGTGCCCATCGCATGGTCGCGGACTACACGACCGAGGCCTATTTGCCCGCCGCAGGCGGCACGAGTTGCAACATGAATCGATAGTAGCTCAACGACTCCGGGGATGAACGTCCCCGGTTCTTTCAAAACGGTCTTGGCTACACTTGCCGCGTTTACCCACTATTCTTTCTTCCCATTCGAGCCGTGTCCCTCTCCATCATCAACGGTCGGGTCATTGATCCATCACAGCGGCTTGACCGCATTGGCAATCTCCGTATTGATGGCGGCACCATTGTTGCGTTGGATGCGTTACCGGCGGAGGGCGATGAAATTTTCGATGCTGCCGGAAAGATCGTCGCGCCGGGCCTCGTCGACATGCACGTCCATCTGCGCGAACCTGGCCGGGAAGAGGACGAGACCATCGAAACCGGCACGCGAGCCGCAGTTTGTGGGGGATTCACCTCCATCGCGTGCTGCCCGAACACCATTCCCCCCATCGACACGCGGGACACCGTCGAATTCATTCAGCAGCAAGGAAGACGCAGCAATCAGTGTCATGTTTTCGTCATCTGCTGCATCAGCAAAAATCGTGAAGGCAGGGAACTTGCGGAGCTGGGCCAGCTTTTCGAGGCCGGTGCGGTGGCTTGCAGCGACGACGGAGCACCGGTCGAAGACGCCGAACTGACCCGCCGCGCTCTGGAATACTGCCTGATGTTCGACAAGCCGCTTTTGAGCCATGCCGAGGTGACATCGCTGACCAAAAGCGGCGTGATGCACGAAGGTCTCGTGTCGCTGCAACTGGGCTTGCGTGGAATGCCGGTGGCGGCGGAAGATGTCATGGTCGCACAGGATATTACGCTCACGGAAATCACCGGTGGCAGGCTGCATGTCATGCACGTTTCCACGGAAGGAGCGATGGGTTTGATTCGCCGGGCCAAGCAGCGCGGCATTCGTGTGACGGCGGAAGTGACACCGCATCATTTGACGCTGACCGATGAAACACTCAAGACTTTTGATCCGAATTTCAAAATGAGTCCGCCGCTTCGGAGCCGGGAACACGTCGAGGCCTGCATTGAAGGCTTGCGCGACGGCACGATTGACGTAATCGCTTCCGATCATGCCCCGCACGCCGCGGAGAAAAAAATGCGGGAATTGGATCAAGCACCGTTCGGCATCATCGGCCTTGAGACCATGTTGCCGATTGTCGTAACAAAGCTCATCAAGCCCGGCCTTTTGGACTGGTCGTCGGCCATCGAAAAATTGTCGACCAATCCGGCGAAAATTTTGGGACTGACAAACGGAACACAGCCGAAGGGAACGCTGAAGATCGGGGCGGATGCCGACATTACGATCATTGACCCCGACAAGACTTGGACGGTCAAGGCGGAGGATTTCCACTCGAAAAGCAAAAATTCGCCGTACCTCGGCTGGGAGTTGACCGGAAAGGCGGTGGCGGTGTTCGTCGGCGGCGTGCGGAAGGTTTGACATGAACTACGTTCCGCAGGTGCAGACTTCCTCGCACGACAAGGCCTCGCAATAGGTTCGCTTTCGCAGAATGTAGCGAGGTCAGATCATTTTCCGAAAGACCTTGCCCTGATCGATTTCGTGCCAGTTCAGCGAACGTAGCAGGGAAAACATGGTGGGCGTATCGTCGGCGATGTGCGCTTCGATCTGGCCGACGTTGCAGTACCGCGCGAGATGACGGAGCAGTTCCCCCATCGTGTAAGCCGCCACGCCTTGACGGTGGAAGTCGGGCAAAACGCGGACATCCATCAGGCCCGCATCGCAGTTTGTTTTGCGCATGGCGTCTTTTGCCTCTTGGTCGGGTTTGGTGATCCTCACCCGAATCCGGGCCACGGTCCGCCCACTGCTTCGGAGCTGTGCCGCGACTTCCAGCCAAGCAAAATGGGCGAAAGAGCAGGCTTCCCACCACGTTTTGGGCTTCGGTGATCGATTGATTACGATATCGAGCTTGTCCATCTGCTCCACGCTGGACATCGTGACACGCGGCTCAAAGTCATGCAAATCCAAGTGAAATCGCACCGTGTTTTTGACCACGCTGTAGCCGGATTCCCGAAACGCCTGAATGAGAGGGACATCAGAATCGAAAAAGCCGATAGGCTCAGCCCCGCCGAAAAAACCGGTATAAAACGGAGCGCACGGCCGGGGCGAGCCGCCAAAAATTTCTTTGCACCCTAAACCGATTAAATAGGTTTCTGCCGCTTGCAGTAGAGCCTTGGTCACCGACACGGAATCTGCCACTTCGGGGGCCACGGACGGATCAACGGCAACGAAACAGATTTGGCCTGTCTGATGGTCAAGATCGGACCCGTCGGAACTGGGGCCGAGCGTGGCGTGTACATAACCGACGGGTTGGCGGTCTTGAAAGGCCAGCATGATCGAACGTCGATCAAAAAACGGCGGCCCCAGCGTCTGCATTTGAATGATCTTCTCGGACAGCGGAATCAACTCGGCACGCGAATCCCGATTCCGGCTTTGTGTCCAGAGCGCGAGCAGAAGGGGGGGGTCCGAATTGCGAAAAGGTCGAATCGTCAACATGACATCCGCTCAAAAATCATATCAAGGCAATCATCCTCCGTAACTTCCGAGATTATAAACCGTCAGTTCAAAAAAGTGAAGGGCCGATCATCAGTGCCGGCAAAAGCGGCTGCAATCGAGATGGTCACAGGCACTGCGGTTCTCTTCCATGCTCTGAGTTTGCTGTCGGGCCAAAATGCCGTGCAAGCGATCAATGGCTTGAAAATCCGCTTCGGCCTTTTCCGGCTCCTTCATTTTCAAATACACTTCCGCCCTCAGATGCAGGGCGTCCGTGTGGTCGGATTGCAGCGAGATGAGTTGGTTACAATCCTCCAGCGTTTCCGCGACATGGCCAAGCTGCCAGTGCAAGGTCGCGCGGCCAAAAAACGCTTCGACAAAATCCGGTTTCTTCGCCACGGCCTCGGCGTAATCGGCCAAAGCATGTTGGTAACCACTTTTGTCAAACCAATTTCTGGCCGCGACAAACGCAAAGGCTTGAGCGCGGTGAAAATGGATCAGTGCCGTATTCGCCAACTGGTCGGCCATTTCGTCCAACACCCAGGTAAAATCGTACACCGCACGTTTGTAATACTTGTTCGTCAGCGAACGCTTGCCCATTTCAATCAGCGCAATGGCCCTTTCCGCGAGCAGTTCCGCATTGGGGCCTGCGATGTCCATGGCCTTGGAAAAATCTGCCACGGCCATGTCCGGTACGCCCAAGTGCCGCCAAACCACGCCTCGATACTTCAGCATTTCGATATTTTCCGGCTCGCGGTCCAAAATTCGGGAAATGACCGTATTGGCGGGCTGAAGCTGACCGGTTTGCAGGAAAAAATGCACCGCCATCGCCTGAATCGGCGTTTCTTCGGGCAGCACGATTAAAATATGACGCAAATCTTCTTCGGCGGCATGAAGTTGACGCTCTTGCATGTTGACCCAATATCGCCGCAACCGACCTTCGACGTGATCCGGTTCAAGTCGCAACAGCCGCGACAAATCGGTCATGGCTAGATCGAAATTACCGCTCATGGCTAGGATCGTTCCGCGACGACAGAGCATGGCAATATCGTCCGGCGCGGTAGCCAGCAGTTGGGTGGCATCGTTGAGAGACTTTTGGTACTCTTCGAGCCGAAAATACGCTTCGGCCCGGGCGCGAAGGGCATCGGCATTGCTCGGCTCACTCAGTAGCGTCAATGAAAACAAGCCCACCGCTTCGGAAAACTCGTTCTTGTCAAAGGCCTCCCGGCCACGCTGAAGGGAAGAAGCGGTGGAAAAATCGATGTCCGCCGTGGCGGAGACCAAGGTTGTTGCAGTATTTAGGGACATTGTTCTTCTTCCGTGGTTAATTCCCGAAACGCCTCCATGAGTCCCGCGACGATTTTGGATTCCTCCCAGGCTTCACCGAAATTGTACAGTTTCAGCACGGCCTTGTCCAGCGTCTGGTGTGCCTTCAAAAGCGATGGCGGCATGGCCAGGGGATCGTACAAATCTGCCAGCGAATTTTCGGGGAATTTCGCCCTCGCGTCCAGCACGTTTTGGGCCAGTTTTTCAATCTTTTCTTTCTGCTTTTCCGTAACTTCAGGCCAAGGAAAGTTGTTGTAGACGGTTCTGGCTGAGTAGCGATAATCGATTTCAAGCCGCCCGCAAACCCGACGCATCCAAGCATTGTGAACAATCGATGTCAAAATTCCAAAATGGTATAAACCCGCATTCTGCAAAATCAGCGTTGCATCGCTGGCCAAAATCTTCGGCGATACAAAGCCAACGGGAACATATTTGCGTCGCTCCGAAGAAACTCGCGGAATCAAAATATATTTTTTCGCGGGCATATTTTCGACGTGGAACCGGGTCGGTTTTTCGGCCAGCTTCTGTGTCGGAAGGCTCTTGCTGGCCAGACGCAATTCATGCACCGCCTCAACTCGCTTCATGCACTCTTTCATTTTTCGTAACTCGCGCGGCGGGCAATCGCCCAGCCAAAGACACCAGCGATGCCAGCCGTTGATAAACTCCGCCGCGCCCATCCATTTTCTGAAATACGGGGCAGCCGCCGGTTCCAGTTTCAAAAAGGCTCGCTTTTCTTCATGGGTGAACAGATAATTCCCGCCGTCAATCGGCTTGTTGCCGATGCCCATCTCCGGCACATCACAGAGCGGCTTGGAACGATTGTCGATCAATACATTCGGAGCATCAATCAAATAGGGATTGATGTTTTTCACTTTTCGTGCTTTGATTTTACCGTTGTGCTCCTCAAAAATACGTTTGTTATCGGCTTCATGCAGCGAAAAGCCGATGATGACGCAATGCACGGCGGCCTTGTACTTGCCCTCATTCCACCATTTGAACATCGTGTAACCGAAATGGAGCTTCACGCCTTTTTCAAACAGCACTTTCCAGAGCACGCCGACTTGGGTACGCCAATGTTTTGGTTGGATACGATTGCCTGTTTGACGTCCAGTGAATGTGAAGGGATTTATGGTGTTACCGAAACGCTGGATCGTGGAGCGGCCGTTTGCATGGATCAACAAGACCATCGGAACAGCAAGGATTACGAGCGAAACGTCGATTCGAGCAAGGCAATGATCCACATCGCCATGACCATCCGAATGCTCCGGCTACTCGAAAATCAAAAGGAAGGCGGTTAAAGACTCGCGCTAAGTTCAACGTCTTCCCAAGAAAGCATGGCAAAGAGGGGGGG
>QMCD01000209.1_pt1 | contig 41781 bp, 38 predicted proteins | sample 1821841 | NCBI WGS metagenome assembly QMCD01 (sample SAMN01991225, study PRJNA193472) | Termite gut metagenome, whole genome shotgun sequencing project. | isolation source: worker | host: Macrotermes natalensis
CGATCCGCCGGAGCTGCCGCCCGGCACATAATCGGTATGCCACGGGTTACGCACAACGCCAAAAAACGATGTTTCGCTGCTGCCGCCCATTGCAAATTCGTCCATCGCGGTTTTACCGATGCTGATCGCGCCCGCTTTTTTTAGGCACGATACAACGTGTGCATCATAGGGCGCGATGTAATCGGCAAGCATTCTCGATGAGCAGGTGGTACGCAGTCCCTGGGTCATGAACAGATCTTTGTGCGCAATGGGAATACCCAGAAGTTTTCCGGCAGCGCCTTGCCGCCGTTCGTCATCCGCCTTTTGCGCGGCAAGGCGCGCGCCATCGTGATCTACCGTCACAAATGCGTTGATTTTCTCCTGCGCGGCGTCAATGCGGGCGAGCGCATTTTCGGTCAGCTCCTGCGCCGTATACTTGCCCGCAGCAAGACCGGCGGCCAACCTGGCAACGGTGTTATCGTGCAATGCCGTACTCATTCGATCACCTTGGGGACAAGAAACAAGCCATTTTCGACGGCGGGCGCGGCGCTTTGATAGTAATCGCGATGTTCTGTGTCATCCGGCTCGGTCACGACATCTTCGCGCAGCGGCAGCGTTATCGGCTGGGTATGCGCCATCGGTACGATCCGCGCCGTATCAACGCGGGAAAGGTCGTCGATCAGGCCAAAAATCGACATCAAGGTTTCATGCAAAGCGTCCGTCTCGGCATCGCCAAGCTCTATACGGGCAAGATGAGCGATGCGGCGAACATCTTCAGTTGAAAGTTCCATAAGTTTCCACCAGCACTGGTTATCGCATGCGATTCGCGCAAACCTTTTGCGCGTTGATATCGAACGAAAAAATCGGCATGCCAAAACAAAGTGGAATAGATTATCACACGATGCTGTATCAGGACACGGTAAATTCTGTTTTTATCCCGCTGTATAAAAAATATGTACAGTCAACTTGTTAGAATAAATCTTTACATTGTCAACCCGAACGCGCTGGAAATTTTCGTAATCGGCTTTCCAAAATATACTGGCTGTTTTCAAAGAGGTCTTTTTTCAATACCCCGCCCCAGTGCAAAAACCTCTCTCTGAAATCACCCGCATTTTTTCCCGGGCAAAAATCAAATGCTTACCCGACAAACGATGGGTAAGAATGTAAGGCATTATTTTGCTGTTACTGCGTCAATCCCAATACCGTAACAACGCTAAGTCAGGCAATCATGACAATATAAAAAGGCGGATGATCGCCAGCGCACCAGCCGCTGTCATTTTTGCACAGTATCTGCGCCTGTATATTAGGGTATCTCTCCAAATCCTGCGCCGTTACCTCTTTATGCACCATCAACGTTTTGGCGATCAGGTCGTGAACTGCTTGTTGCCGTTTGCTGAATACGCAAATGACAAAGCCAATTAATGAGATGGATGATGATATGTGCAAAAAAGAGAGCCAGCAATCATCCCCTCCCTTCCTCTCAATAATCTGTTGACATATTACGTCGATGGCTTTGATGCCTACTGCTATCTTGTCTAAAGTCACCTGTTCGATGAGCTCTCCGTCAGCGAAAGGCCAAAAAACGATACCAAAATGCCGCATAAATCCGGTCCGGCGATGCTGCCTCCCCCCTGAGGTAACGGGTGCCTGCAAAAAATACTGTCTAATGCATTATTGGTGTTGGATTGTCCACAGGGTGGACAAAACATAACGGTCTTCTCGATGTCGCGGTGGGTGAAAAAAACATCGGGTACGACGCCGCTCTTTAGGAACCTGCCCAATGATATCTTGCTTTTTTCCGTTGGCCGCCAAATATAATTTTTACATTTTCAAACGTGAAATACCGTTTCAGAAAATACGGCGCGTACGATGTTGCGCATGGCTTCTTCACGCCTTGGTGACCAGCAGAAACAATGTGCCGAAATAAAGAGGGATGGGTTATTATACGAAGCGATATCCGGGTACGGTTTATTACCGTTTTTTATATCTCCGGCGCTTGTCACAAGTGCCGTAAATTGTTGGGCTATTCATGTTCGGTTTTTTAGGGAAATATTTTTCAAGTGATCTGGCCATCGATCTGGGCACAGCCAACACCTTGGTGTACATGCGCGGTAAAGGCGTGGTATTGGACGAACCTTCGGTGGTCTCCATACGCCATGAAGGCGGCCCGCAAGGGAAAACAGCGATTCAGGCAGTCGGGCTTGCCGCCAAACAGATGTTGGGCAGAACGCCCGGCAATATTCAGGCCGTGCGTCCAATGAAAGACGGGGTTATTGCCGATTTCCGCGTCACCGAGCGGATGCTCAAAGAATTCATCAAAAAAGCATTGCAATCGCGCTTTCAATTTGTTCCCAACTTGCGCATCATTGTCTGCGTACCCTGCGGTTCGACCCAGGTCGAGCGTCGCGCTATCAAGGAATCGGCGCTGGAGGCGGGTGCCTCCAAGGTGTTTCTGATCGAGGAGCCGATGGCTGCGGCAATCGGCGCCAACCTGCCCATTTCGGAAGCGACCGGTTCCATGGTTGTCGATATCGGCGGCGGCACTACCGAAGTCGGTGTCATTTCGCTTGGCGGTATGGTGTATGCCGGAAGTGTGCGCGTCGGCGGTGATCGCTTCGACGAAGCCATCGTTAATTATATCCGTCGTAACTATGGCATGCTGATAGGCGAGATGACGGCGGAGCAGGTCAAGAAAACCATTGGATCGGCCTTTCCGGGTTCGGAAGTCCGCGAAATGGAAATCAAAGGGCGTAATCTCGCCGAAGGCGTGCCGCGCAGTTTTACTGTTTCATCCAATGAAATCCTCGAAGCGTTGACCGATCCGCTCAACAGCATTGTCTCCGCGGTAAAAAGCGGGCTGGAGCGAGTCCCGCCGGAGTTAGGCGCAGACATTGCTGACCACGGCATGGTTCTGACCGGCGGCGGCGCGCTGCTTCGCGATCTTGACCGCTTGCTGATGGAAGAAACCGGCCTACCCGTTATCATTGCCGAAGACCCGCTGACCTGTGTGGTCCGCGGTTGTGGTCGCGCCATTGAGGAGATCGATCGTCTAACCACCATCTTCACTTCTGATTAGTATGGTATCGATATTGTGATGTTTCCGATCCTTTCTTGGTAAGGAGCTTTTCGTTTTTTTAATTGACGCGCCAATATATGTACCACGGAGAACCTCCACCGTTTTTATACCACGGCCCTTCGATTCTGGCGCGTTTTGTGTTCTTTGGGTTACTGGCGCTGGCGCTGATCTTCGTTGATTCCCGCTATCGTTATCTGGAAACGGTACGTGACGGCCTGACTATCGTGCTTTACCCGTTGCAAAACATCGCTCACTGGCCGGCACAGACTTTTCATGAGATTTCCGTTTATTTTCGCAGCAAAAATACGCTTGCCAAAGATAATGAAAATTTGAAACAACGTCTGCTCGGTTACGAATACACCGAGCAAACCAATCTGAGCATTCGCCGCGAAAACGAACAATTGCGTGCATTGCTTGATGTTCGCGCCGTCGCACAGCGTCATGTCGTCCCTGTCGAAGTGTTCCACGGCGTCCGTGACCCTTTCGTGCAAAAATTGACCATCAATAAAGGCAAGCACCATGAAATCAAGGAAGGTGCTGCCGTTCTCGATGCGCACGGAATCGCCGGGCAAGTGACGCGTACCTTCCCATTCATGGCCGAAGTAACGCTGCTGATTGAAAAAGACTTCATTACACCAGTGCAAAATGCCCGTACCGGGGTACGCAATGTTTTATACGGCACCGGCGCCGGAACACCCATGGAGCTGCGTTTTGTCACACCGGACAGCGATATTCGCGAAGGCGACTTACTGGTAACTTCGGGGCTGGAAAATATCTATCCGGAAGGATTATCGGTCGCTACGATTCGCACCATTGAACATAACCCCGAAGAAATCTTCCTGAACGTCGTCGCCGACCCGGTTGCAGACGCCAGCAACAGCCGTTATCTGCTGGTGGTGGAACCGCTCCCGCCATTGCACGAGCCGGTAGAAAAGCAGGCCCATGAGTAAAACAACGATAAACGAGCGCCCCGTTTCGGCCTTGCCGCCCGAACCGATCAATCCGCATCTATTATTACGTCCGCCCAAACTGTCGTTCATTATCATTTCGCTGTTATTTTCCCTGTTAATGAATCTGCTCCCGCTGTCGGAAAAAATTTACCTTTGGCGTCCGGACTTTGTCGCGCTGGTACTTTTTTTCTGGTGTACCTGGTCGCCGCGCTATGTCGGTATTGGCGTCGGTTTCTTTTTCGGCTTGCTGATGGATGTCGCTGACGCCACGGTGCTTGGGCAACACGCGTTGTTCTATACGGCTCTCGCTTTTGGCGCGGATACTTTTCGGCGGCGGATGTTGAGTTTTCCGCTGTGGCAGCAAAGTATTTACGTTGCCGCGCTTCTGGCCATATGTGCGGCACTGGTGTTCGTCGTGCGCATGATGAGCGGCGGCGAGCCCCCTTCATGGACGTTTTTCGTTGTGCCGCCGTTGAGCGCCATCTTATGGCCGGTAATACGGTTTATATTGCAATGGCCGCAACGCAAAGAATCGGCCGCCTATTAGTTTATGCTGTCCGGATCGCGTCGCCATTACTATTCTTCCGCGGTAAAAAATACACCGCAGGAAATAGCCGGATTCAAACGACGGCTGTGGCTTGCCGGGTTATGTATGCTGCTCGGCTTTGTGGTGCTGACAGCGCGCTTTTATTATCTTCAGATCGTTTCGCATCAAAAATATCAGACGCAAGCAGAAAATAACCGGATCGCCATCCTGCCGATTGCGCCTACACGCGGCATAATCACGGATCGCAACGGTACGGCATTAGTGCAGAATTTTTCTGCATACACATTGGAAATTTCACCGGCGCAAGTCGAAGACCTGGAAAAAACCATTCACGAACTTCAGGAAATCCTTGAAATCACACCGCGCGATATTCGCCGCTTTCATCGCATGCGCGAAGAATCGCGCAACTTTGATACGCTACCGCTACGCACCAGGCTTACCGATGAAGAAGTCGCGCGTTTTGCGGTTTATAAGTATCGTTTTCCCGGAGTCGACATTCAGGCACGTCTGTATCGAAACTACCCATACCAGGAATCAGCATCGCATATTCTCGGCTATATCGGGCGCATTAATGATCGCGATATTGAGCGTCTGACCGAAAACAACAATATTCTTAATTATCGCGGCACCGATCATATCGGGAAAACAGGTGTTGAACTTTCATACGAATCGAGTCTGCACGGTCTTATCGGTTTTGAGGAAGTTGAAGTCGATGCGCTTGGGCGTGCCGTACGTATTTTATCAAGAGTACCGCCGGTCGTCGGCGACAGCCTGCGTTTGACGATTGATCTACCTCTGCAGCAGCTCGCCGAAAAAATGCTTGACGGACATAAAGGCGCCGTCGTGGCGATTGAGCCAACAACCGGCGAAATTTTGGCAATGGCTTCTTTACCCGGCTTTGACCCCGGGCTATTCGTTGACGGCATCGACACCGCCAACTGGGATCGGCTTAATAACTCGGAAGACAAGCCGCTGTTAAATCGCGCCATTCGCGGGCTTTATCCGCCCGGCTCAACGATCAAACCCTTTTTATCGCTTGGTTCGCTCGTTTCCGGCAAACGCACGGCGACACAGGCCATCGACGATATCGGTTACTTCGAAATCACGAGCCCCGGCGGGAAAAAATACCGGTTCCGTGACGATAAAATCGGCGGCCATGGCCGCGTCGACATGCATAAAGCCATTGTCGAATCATGTGACACCTATTATTACCTTTTAGCAAATGAAACCGATATCGACGATACAGCCCGTTTTCTGGCACAGTTCGGTTTTGGAAAAAAAACCGGCATCGATCTCGAAAATGAAAGCCGCGGGGTCTTGCCATCACGAGCATGGAAGCGCGAACGTTTCTCCGGGCCGCGTTATCGTGAAGAGCATCGGCGCTGGTATCTGGGCGACTCCATTTCTGCCGGAATTGGCCAAGGCTACAATAGCTTTACACCGCTGCAATTGGCGTACGCCACCACAATTCTAGCCAACAACGGCAAAGCGTTTCGACCACATCTTGTCAAAAGCATTATTGACGGCGCCAGCGGAGAAACGCGCGATACCGAGCCCGAAGAAACTGTTTCATTGTCCTTTCCTAAAAACCATCTTGATGCAATACGCAACGCAATGGTCGATGTCAACCTGAAAGGCACCGGTATGCGTATTTTCAAAGATGCGCCTTATACCAGCGCCGGCAAAACCGGTACCTCGCAAGTATTTTCATTGCGTGGAGACCGCTACCATGAGTCTCTTGTGAAGAAACATCTACGCGATCATGCGCTGTTTACCGTGTACGCGCCTGTTGAAAAGCCTAAAATTGCCATTGCCGTTCTGGTGGAAAACGGCGGTTTCGGCGCACGCGCGGCCGCGCCAATCGCCCGCAAACTTCTGGACTATTATCTTTTAGGCAAAATGCCTGTTGACAATGATGCGTTAAACACCATGATTCGTGATGATGAAAACGGTTGGGATGAATAACCATGCAAGCGCTCCAAGATAAAGGCCCCTTTCTTTGGAATCGCATCACTCGTCACATCGACGCGCCGTTGATGGCGATTGTTCTGCTGATTTTAGCGGTCGGTTGTGTTACGCTTTTTTCCGCACTGGCGCCGGAGACTTACCGTTTTCTCCGACAAGCAAAAAATATCGGACTGGCACTGGTGATTATCTGGATCGTCGCCAATATTCCCCCGCAACGCATCGCTCAAGCCGCTGTTCCTTTGTATCTGATTGGGATGGTTTTGCTGGTCGCGGTTGAATTTTTTGGCATTACCGTTAATGGTTCGCAACGCTGGCTTGGTGTTGGCGGCTTTCGCTTTCAGCCTTCCGAATTGATTAAACTGGCCGTGCCGTTGATGCTTGCCTGGTATTTTCAACGCTTTGAAGGTCGTATTCACTGGTTCAATTTTCTGGTAGCAATGATACTTATATTTTTACCGGCGTATCTGATCCGGCGTCAACCGGATTTGGGTACGGCGCTGTTGGTTACTGTTTCCGGCTGCTGTGTGCTTTATTTGGCGCGACTGCCATGGAAAGTGATTTTGCTGGCCATAATTACTACTGTTCCACTAATCTGGTTTTTTGCGCACGACTACCAAAAGCAGCGCGTCTTTGCCTTTCTCAACCCCGATGCGGATCCTTTGGCATCCGGCTACCACACCCTGCAAGCTTCCATTGCCATTGGCTCCGGCGGGCTGTATGGAAAAGGATGGTTAAGCGGTACGCAAACGCATCTGGACTTTCTGCCCGAACACCACACTGATTTTATTTTTGCGGTATATGGTGAAGAGTTTGGTTTCGTCGGCAATATGGTTTTATTATTTTTATATTTTGTTTTATTGCTGCGTGCTTTAATCATCGCCAATAACGCGCCTTCTCTCTTTTCGCGTCTGCTTGCGGGCGCGGTCGCCATGATGTTATTCACTTATACGCTGGTCAATATGGGTATGGTCAGCGGTATTTTACCGGTGGTCGGTGTTCCGCTTCCTTTTATTTCCTATGGCGGCACCGCGCTCATTTCATTGTCGATCTGCATCGGTATCCTGATGAGCATTCAAACGCACAAAAAACTAGTCTCGGAATAAGAAGTATCCGTTACAACATGACATGACACCGACCGATTGCCGACATACCTGCGCACTGGTCGCGACCTCTCGTTTATTTTAATCATCATCAGTGCATTAACGCGGCTTTCTGGTTTTAATAAATTCGTATGCCAACACCAGGCATCGCCGTCATCCGCCTGCATGAATCGAAACTCACAGAAAGCCAACGGGAACCAATCAAATGTCGGCAAAAATTAAAATTAATATCTGACCGCTACCAATGCTTAATAAACGTTTACGTGATAAATATCATGTATTCTTGAAAGGCGCCAAATGAAATAGCGCTCAGTAAGTCTTATATTTGGTATTCGTGATGTTGGCGTCCACAACAAATCTTCTTGTCGCAATTTTGCGCTTCTCTTAGAAAGCCCGCAGAGAAGCGCAAAATATTGTTCATTACATACCGTCTTTTTTAGCCGGTTCTTTTTTTTCTTCTTCCTTCTTTACTTCTTCTTTCGCTGCGTCGCCTTTAGCCGTATCGTTTTTCACTTCTTCTTGAACTACGCCTTCTTTTACATCGGCTTTTTTCACGTCATCGGCGGAAAAAACAATTCCAGAAAAACCCAACGCCAGTGAAGCAGCAATCATCATCCAAACTTTTTTCATTTTGTTTCCTTTGTATAAAAATAAGTTAAACGAGAGCGTCCGACAGTTCGCTCTTTTTAAAACTGGTAGTCGTCTCATATTGCCTTTCTCTTATAACGAACTCCAGAATATTTACTCTACACCATATTTATCTTAATTGTATCGATGGTCAAAAAATTTTTATGCCTCACTTTGTCTCCAAAAATAGACTTTATTGACAACCCGGCACAACCCCATTGATGCAATAAGGGCAATTCGCTTCGCTCTTTTTCATACTGTAGCGATCCGCAAATCAGCAATAACATGTTTATTTAAATGGAACGCTCGCCTCAATCTTCCGGCAGCCCAAGAATCCGCCGATCCCGAGAAATTGAGGCATACGCCGCTATATCAGAAACAATGTTGCCAGCCCAAGAAAAATAAAGAAACCGCCGGAATCGGTCACCGCGGTAATTAATACCGAAGAACCAAGCGCCGGATCCCGCCCCAAACGCGCCATAATCAACGGAATCAATACCCCCATCAACGCGGCAAGCAGCAAGGTCAACGCCATGGCAATCATCATGACGACACCAAGCGCCGCATCCTGGTAAAGCAGATACGCTATAAGCCCCATGACGCTTCCCCAGACAACGCCGTTAATCAGATTGACTGATAACTCTTTTCGTAATAGTTGCCGGGCATTTGCCGATGAGATTTGACCCAGTGCCATGGAACGCACGATCATGGTAATAGTTTGGTTTCCAGAATTGCCGCCAATGCCGGCAACAATCGGCATCAATGCCGCCAACGCCACCAATTGCACGATGGTATGCTCAAACAACCCAATGACGCGCGACGCAACAAATGCCGTCATCAAATTAACCGCCAACCAAGCCCAGCGATTTTGAAATGATTTCCATACCGGCGCAAAAACATCTTCTTCTTCACGTAAACCCGCTTGCGCCAACACTTCTTCTTCGGCGCGTTCTTTGATGAAGTCAAGAATTTCGTCCACCGTTACCCGACCGACCAATTTTCCGTTGGTATCAACTACCGGCGCCGAAACCAGATCGTAGCGTTCAAACGCGTTTGCGGCATCGCGGGCATTTTCGTGCTGTCGCAAAATAATAGGTGGCGGCTGCATGACATCACCGACCCGCTTATTCTCGTCGTTCACCAACAACACATGAATCGGTAAAACGCCGAGCAATGCCTCCTCACGATCAACCACGAAAAGCTGGTCTGTTTGCGTGGGCAACGCGTCGAAACGGCGAAGATAACGGAATACCGTTTCCAACGATACATCGCCACGAATCTGGATATCCTCGAAATCCATGAGCGCGCCGACCATATCCTCGTCGAAAGACATCGCCGTACGCAACTCTTCGCGTTCTTCCATCGGCAGCCCTTGAAAGAGGTCGTCAATAACCTCCTGTGGCAAATCAGGCGCTAACGCCGCAATTTCATCAGTCGGCAGAGATTCCGTCGCCGCCACCAGCTCCTCGGTGTCCATCGTCGAAATCAGCGATTCGCGAACAGCGTCCGATACCTCGACAAGAATTTCACCATCCTGATCGCTATGTACCAGATCCCAAAGATAAAGACGCTCATCGATCGGCAGCGCTTCAAGGATGTACGCGATATCCGCCGAATGCAAACGATTCAGATAGTTATGTAAATTATTCAGTCCTTGCTCAATCGTGGCGCTTTTCAGCAATGACGACTGTTGTTCGGTCAGCCCCTCTTCCTCGAGCTGCTCTCGCGCCAGCCCTTCAACCAGGCGCTGGCGACGCAACAGCGACGTCACTTCCACCAGAGCGTCATGGATCCGCTCCGGTGTTTCCGTTTTTTTTACTGTGTTTTGCTCGGTCGTGCTTGTCATCGGGCGAGTATAACTTTATTGTTTGGAGAGACCAAAATTTTTACTGCTTTGATAATAAACAGGAAACGTTTGCCCAATCGAGTGGTTATTGATAATGCGCCTTCAAAAAACTAAATGAGCCACGAAGCCAGCCAGAATAACCCCGCCGACAACGCCATGGAAACAGGCAACGTCAACACCCACGCAAGCAAAATGCCAAAAACAGTACCGCGTTGCAATCCGCTGCCATTTGCCATCATCGTTCCGGCAACCCCGGAAGACAATACATGCGTTGTCGAAACAGGCAGGCTGAAAATATTTGCAACGCCAATAGCGGCAGTCGCCGTAATCTGGGCGCTCATTCCTTGGGCATAGGTCATGCCTTGCTTACCGATTTTTTCGCCAACCGTAAACACCACCCGCCGCCAGCCAACCATCGTACCAATCCCTAACGCCAGCGCCACCGCAACAATGACCCATAACGGCGCGTATTCTGTCGTTGCCGTCAGGTCACGACGCAGCCGATTTAAATCCGATTTTTCTCCTGCCGATAATGCCGCCAGTTTGGCAACTTTTTTCGTCGTATCGTCCAGGCAAAGTATGTAGCGACGTACCTGAATGCGTTTTTCCCCGGCCAAGTCGCCGTAATACGTCACGCTGCCCAAGTTTTCCTGTAAGGTTTTGATAATCGACCTGGTCTGCCGGGGATCACAGCGAAGCCGTTGCGGTTCATCCTGCCGACTTTCCCCGGATACAAGCATCCCGTCAAGAAGCTCGCCGTGTTGTTGATAAAACCGATCAAGCTGCGCGACAGCACTTCGCGTACGCTCGATCTGATAAGCCGTACTGTCCAGATCGACGACAAATTTGGCCGGCACAATACTGATTAAAACCAGCATGATCAAGCCAATACCCTTTTGCCCATCGTTGGAGCCATGCACAAAGCTTACCGTCATCGCGGATAAAACCAAAACCAAGCGATTCCAAAACGGCGGATGTTTTTTTTCATCCAGTTCGCGACGCGTTTCCGGCGTTTTATGCATTTTCGACAACGGCCACACTTTTTTCAGCGCCAACAATATTAAAGCCGCAACCAGAAAACCGGCGATTGGCGAAAAGACCAGCGACAACGCAATATCGATCGCTTTCTGCCAGTTAACCCCTTGTTTCAGCGATACATCTGTCAACAGTGCGTTGGCGATGCCCACACCGAGGATAGAGCCGATCAGTGTATGAGAGCTTGAGGCCGGCAAACCGAGATACCAAGTGCTAAGATTCCAGATGATCGCCGCAGCCAATAACGAAAACACCATCACCAGCCCATGGCTGGTGCTCACGTTCATCAATAACTCTACCGGTAACAAATGAACGATAGCGTAAGCAACACCGACCCCACCAAGCAGAACACCCAAAAAATTGAAAATGCCGGAGAGCATCACCGCCTGATAAGGAGACATGGCCTTGGTGTAAATAACCGTGGCAACGGCGTTAGCGGTATCATGAAAGCCATTGATGAATTCAAAGGCAAGAACGAAAGTCAGCGCCAGTATCAGGCCAGCACCAACCCAAACATCAAGGCCGCTAAAAAGCTCAAACATACAACAAACCGCGGAATGCGGCGCGGGAGAAAGGAACGAAGAATTGTACTTGATTCCACTCATCCCCGCTGTTTTAATTAAATGTCTTTTTGGGAGGCAGAAAAACGTTTCTGTTTCTGTTACCCCCTTCGAGAAGATATGAATTGTCGCCCAAACCATGCCGTGACATGAGCGCGTGGCACATTATGATCAGAAGAACACTTTCTTTTATTGTGACCCGCAATACCGAAAGACGACCAACTACAATGTCCCGCTTGGCTACCCGCGATAAATCCGGCCCAATTTCAATTTCATTTAGTCGCGCAAGAAAGGGCTTGTTGTCAACCGATGATTGCCCCGGCACCAGGCTTGCTTTAATAGCCTCAAAAATTTAGGGGACGCAATCAAATACGCGGCAACCTGTGGTGCGGCGACAACAAAATCAAAAACTGGCCGAAATGTATGGCGTCCGGTATGGATTTGCCGAACCAATCCCACAATAGCTTTTTCCAGAAGCGAATTGGCCATCTCTTCGGGATAATGCATCGCTTTTCTTATTGGCACGAAATAAAGTAAAACCCTACTGAAAAGCTGGCTGCCTTAGCCCTAAAAACCAGGAGATTGGATCCATCCCTCAGGCGACTTTAGACTTTAACGACTCTGCCGCAGAGCGCTTCGTCGGTAATTTACTCTACTTGTATAACTCTTTGATTTTTTGGAGGCGGAGGTCGGAATCGAACCGGCGTAGACGGCTTTGCAGGCCGCTGCATGACCACTCTGCCACCCCGCCCGGGGAAAATCACCCATGGTGATTGTTTGTCATGAAGCAAGAAGGGGCTGATTATGTACCAGCCCGGCGCGATTGGCAAGCCGCTTTTCTGCTTGAGAATACCTATACGATTGAACTACGATGATGCGCGCCACCGCGCGATAAAAGCGCATAATATTTCACATTGCTTTTCCTGAATCATTACCGGCAGATTTTTTTTGTCCGTTGTCATTTGCGCGATTTTTGTCATATCAATTTGTTTTAATGCGTCAAGCGCGGCGTTCAGATAATCGCCGTGCTGATCGGGAGCGCGTTTTAAAACGCCACCCGGCACGCGCGAATGCCGATCGGCATAAGACGCATCCGCCAGCCAGCGCAAATGAAAGGGGCGACGTATCGCATCGCAGCCGCGCAATAACGCCAGCAGCGCATTTTCATCAAGATCAAATACACGCAATACATCACCGTGCCAGCGCGTTACTACCAGCGCGGCATCAGCGCACTGCCTAGGCGCTTTGAGCCGCATCGACAACGCGCGAGCCAGCGTCACACCGCGCGCCTCATGCCCCTTATGGCCGGGTAGAAGCGCGGCTGGCGTCTCGGCCTTGCCCAAGTCGTGGCATAACAACGCATAACGTACCGGCAACGAAAACTCAAAACGCGCCGCAGCGTCGAGCGCCTCCTCCGTATGAACCCCCGCGTCAATTTCGGGATGATATTCGGGCCTCTGCGGCACGCCGTACAACTTGTCCACTTCGGGCATGATATGCGCCAATGCGCCGCACGCACGCAATATCTGTAAAAAACGCGACGGTTGTGCGCACATCAGCGCCCGCTCGGTTTCCTGCCAAATACGTTCCGCCGCCAACGTTTCCAGCTCACGCGCCGCAACGATATCGCGCATCAGCGCCAGCGTTTCATCGGCTACGCCGAAACCGAAACGCGCGGCAAAACGAGCAACACGCAACACCCGCAACGGATCTTCGGCAAATGCCGGAGAAACGTGACGCAAAATTCTTGCGCTAAGATCGTCGCGGCCGCGAAACGGATCGATCAAATTGCCGCTCCCATCACGCGCCATTGCGTTTACGGTCAGATCGCGGCGACGCAAATCATCTTCGAGCGTGACATCGGGCGCCGTGTGAAAAATAAAGCCATGGTAGCCGCGTCCCGATTTGCGCTCGGTACGCGCCAATGCGTATTCTTCGTGCGTACGCGGATGAAGAAAGACCGGAAAGTCTCTGCCGACCGGCAAGAAACCTGCCCGGAGCATCATTTCCGGCGTCGCGCCGACCACGACATAATCATGATCGGTCACCGGCGCGCCAAGCAATGCGTCGCGCACCGCGCCGCCGACTTCGTAAACCCGTACGCTTTCAGGAAGAGAAATAGGAGAGAAATTTTGCTTCATTGCGATACTTTCGCAACTTCGTCGGCAGCAACGTTCTCAATGCTGCCCGCCATTGCATCAATGCCGTCTGTCAGCGGATCGTTAGTCGTGGTGTCAGGCGGCGCAACGACCAGATTCAACGAGGCAACAATTGAAAACGAATTCCCGTTTAATTGCGCATAGATCTTTGTGTTACTCAACACTTTTTTCACGTAATCGCGTGTTTCTTCAAATGGAATTGTTTCGACCCAAACATCGCCGTCGTCGAGCAACGCATCGCGCCAGCGTTTGGCGCGTCCCGGCCCTGCGTTATAAGCAGCGGCAGCCAACGCCAGCGAATTATCCAGATCGTCAAGACAATGCCGCAAATAAAACGCTCCGAAAACGGTATTCATTGCCGCGTCGTTCAGATCTGCGGTTTTAAATTTTTCTACCGATAACTTCCTGGCCACCCAACGCGCTGTTCCGGGCATAAGCTGCATCAAGCCGACCGCGCCTGCACTGGAAACGATCTCGGGTATGAAACGTGATTCCTGGCGCGCCACCGCATACAGCCAATCAACATCAATGCCTTGCGACGATGATGCGTCGGCAAATGCTTTTTCAAACGGGCGCGGATAACGCAGTGTGTAATCGTGTCGGGTCTGGGTGCGATCAGCGGCGGCAATCGCGCGATCAACAATCTGCATGCGCCACATCGCCTGCGCGGCAACATGCAATTCCTCTTCGTTAAGTGAACGCACCAATGGCCGCCATTCCCGCAACATTTCGGTACGCATATCCAGTGCGTTGAGTTTGACGATACGCCGCACCACCGGCTTTTTCAGAAACGCATCAATCGTTTCCTCAGAAACGGCCAGCGGTTGATGCGCCAACGCCAGTTTCTGTTGCCCAAGCCGCTCGGCAGCGAGCATGCCATAAAAGCTTTCTTCTCTAGCCAAACTTTCGTAAAGTTTTTTGCTCTCGCCCGCCGCTTCCTCTGTCCCCTGCTTTTCCAGACCGCGGGCACGCCAATAGCGCCAGACATCCTGGACCCGTTCATCCTCCGGCAACACGGCAATAGTATTCAACGCATCCATATAATTGCCGGCATGCAACGCGGCACGAATGCGCCAGATTCGCTGCGTCACGTCAAGCAGCGCGTTATCCACATCTTTGTAATAACGCGACGCGTCAGGATGTAATTGCCGTGCCGCCCGGAAGGCAAGCCGGGCATTGCCGTGCGCTTGCTCCGCCTGTGGCCAAGCGTCGCGCACCAAAAGCCAACTGCGCCATGCCGTCGCAACATCTTTGCGTGCCGCATTTTCCAGCGCGTAAAATAACAAATACGCTGCACCCTTATCTTTCGGCGTCGGTTTGGTTGCCAGATATTTCAAAGGTTGGCGCTCCGCCTGAGTAAAAGTTTTCTCATCGGTTTTTTCTTTGGCCACCATCATCCGCCACAATGATTTTGCCAGTGCGGTATTGCCGTTTTCCGATGCCAGCCGAAAGCGGGCGACAATATCATCGTGCGTCAATATCCCCTTATCGACCATCGCCGAAATCACATCATCGCACGATTTAGGCAACGATTTTCCGGTGAGCCACAGTGTTTTGCCCGCCGCCAGCGCGCCGACACCGTCGCGGTCATACCGGTAACTGATCCCGTAGCAGCGCAGTTCGATATCCTCGCCGGCGATAGGATAATCCATCGCAAAATATATCCAGTTTTTCTGTTTGCCAAGCGCTTTGAGCCATGCCGACAATAACGGCTGCGCCAGCGGCCCGTCTTGTTCCGATTCGACAAACGTGCGCATCATTTTTTCATATTGACCCAAGTGCGCGCTGTCTTTTTCAAAAGCCGTACGCAAATACCAATAAGTGACATACGGCGCCAAAATATGATTTTGGGCATCCAATCGGGTAAATGCACTTAAATCTTTTTTCTCAAACGCCTTTTTAGCTCCGATAATCGCCGAATCGCCCGTTATTTTTTTGATGGGCTGTGCGCCGACCGATAAACAGGCCATAAATATGAGAAAAAAAATTAAACAATGGCGCATTGTGAAAACCCGTCCCTGATCTCATTTTTCAGTATTTTTGCTGAAATCGAATCAATCATAGCAGTAATCATACTTAAAACCATCGGTATGCGACACGAAGTTATCGAAACATGCAAACTGATGCATCATTGTCGAAACGATAAGGGTAAAATATACTAATTTGACAATACGGTAATTATTGCTATGAATAATAACCATATCGCCTGTCCTTCCAGCCATGTCAATCCGCCTGATGTCACGCCCCGACAAGAAGGCTGGTTCGATACGCAACCACAGCCACCGGAAATGCTGGCGTCTGGCGCATGGATTGCATTATTTGGCGGTGGCCAGCTTGGCAGCATGTTCTGCGATGCCGCGCAAAAACTTGGTTTCAAGGTAGTTTCGGTCGATCCGACCCCCGACGCGCCGATTGCCAATCGTGCCGATGCGCACTGGACTTCCGATTACAACGATCCGGTGATGCTTGATGCCGTAACCAAGCAGGCGGCAGTGGCTACCATCGAATTCGAAAATATCCCTTATATCGCGCTTGCCGAAGTTGCGCGTGCCATTCCCTTGCGTCCGTCAGTAGACAGTATCCAAACCGCGCAGGATCGCGCCGAAGAAAAAGCCTTTTTTGCGCGCCATGGTTTGCCGGTCGTACCGTTTTTATATGTCCGCGATCTTGCTGACCTTAACAACGCGCCCGAATATCTTTTCCCGGGCTTTCTGAAAACGGCGCGTTTCGGCTACGACGGCAAAGGGCAGTACTTCGTTGATATTCCGCGTAAGCTCCGCGCCGCGTTCGATCAAGCCGGCGCTGTTCACTGCGTTTTCGAAGCGTTGATCGATTTAAAGATGGAAATTTCCGTACAAATCGCTCGTGACGCACAAGGCAATATCGCATTTTGGCCGATCGCCGAAAACCAGCATCGCAATAATATTCTCGATACCACTATTGCACCGGCGCGTGTTTCCAGCGAAATTGTCGCGCTTGCCCGTCAACACGCACAAACAATTGTCGAAGCGCTCGGCTATCAAGGCGTACTTTGCGTTGAATTTTTTGTTGACGAAAATAGTAATCTTTTTGTCAATGAAATGGCGCCACGCCCGCATAATTCGGGGCATCACACCATTGAATCGTGTATCACGTCACAGTTTGAGCAACAAGTGCGTATCGTAACCGGCTTACCACTTGGCGACACCACACAAAAAACACCAGCGGTAATGGTCAACCTGCTTGGCGACTTATGGTTTACAAAAGGCGAAAATGCCATTGAACCGGATTGGCAATTTTTACTGAAAGGTATTGAGCACGCTACACTGCATCTCTACGGGAAAAAAACAGCACGGCATGGACGCAAGATGGGGCATATTACTTTTTGCGCGCCAAGTATTGAAAAAGCGATGGTTGCCGCCGATACTTTTCGCACCCGCGTCGGACTACCGCCGATTGCGTCCGCGCATTGATGGTAACAACGCCTTTTCTGTCGCTGTACCGCGCCGAACAATTGACTTTGCTCGAGCAGCAAAGATCTTTACTGTCCAAAGAGTTTGCCGTACTTTTTACCGCAGTGTTTTTTTGTGCCGAATGGTGCGCGGTCTGCCGCGATTTTACGCCGATATGTCAGCAAACAGCTACCCGCTATCGTAAACAATACACGGACACGCTTTTCATTTTGCTGGATATCGAAGATGATGAGGCGCTCATCGGCACATTGACCATCGACAATTTTCCGATGATGGCCGTTTTTCGCAATAATGATTTGATACAATTCAGTACTATCCGCGCCCGTGAAGATGCGCTGATAAACAGCCTGAAAACATCGCGGAACGTTTCGCGTATTTTAAGCAACCATCCAGAATTACTCGCTTTGCGGCAAACCCTGTTTGCGTATGCCGACCATCAGGAAACAACCGTTTTATGACCGGACGCTTCGAACAACGTTTACGCCGACTCACCGAACACGGCAATATCGAAATATTGAAAAATATTTCGATCGGTCTGGAGCGCGAAAGCCTGCGTGTCACCCATGCCGGCCTAGTCAGCCGCCGCGGGCACCCGACTGCATTGGGCAGCGCGCTTACGCATCCTTCCATTACCACCGACTACGCTGAGTCGCTGCTTGAGTTCGTTACGCCGCCGTGCCCATCGTCAGACGACGCGTTAAAAAAGCTTGCCGCGATGATGCAATATACGGCACGCCATATTGACGATGAGTATTTATGGAGCGCCAGCATGCCTTGCGACCTGGGTCGCGAAGAGGCCATCCGCGTCGCCGAATATGGCACCTCCAACAGTGCACACAAAAAGCATTTGTACCGCGTCGGGCTTGGCTACCGCTATGGTAAAGCCATGCAAATGATTGCCGGTATTCATTACAATTTCTCTTTTGCTGATGAAGTCTGGCCGGTTCTGCGCATGATTGACGAAAGCGACGAATCTATTTGGGCTTTTCGTTCACGCCGTTATCTTGATCTTGCCCGCAATATTCAGCGTACCGGCTTTATCGTACCGTATTTGTTTGGCGCATCGCCTGCATTGAGCCGATCTTTCTTGATCGATAAGCCCGACAACCTGCCGAAGTTCGACGAACAAACGCGTTATTACCCCGAGGCGACATCATTACGGCTGTCTGATCTTGGTTATAATAATCGTAAATGTTCATTTACCGTATCGTTCAACAGCCTCGACGAATATTGCAGAAATCTTTATCAGGCGACACATACTCCTTGCCCGAATTTTGCCAAGATCGGCCTTACCGTCGACGGCAAACGCGTACAATTAAACACCAATATTCTTCAGATCGAAAACGAATACTATGCGTCGGTTCGCCCCAAACAACCACCGCAGGATGAAAACGAAACACCAAGCCAAGCATTGCATCACCGAGGTATCGGATATATCGAAATGCGCTTGCTCGATATCTCGCCTTTTCATCCACTTGGCGTTGACAGTGAAACGTTGTACTTTCTCCAGGCATGGATGACCGCCTGTCTTTTACTCGACTCGCCCGTATTTGACGAACAGGAGCGCTCTCTACTGGAAAAAAATCTTTCAAATATTGCCGCCAATGGACGTAACGCGCAAACGATGATGACTCGCCTTGATGGCGGTAGTGTGTCGGTTCACACAGCGCTTGCCTCTTTATTCGAATACGTCGGTATCGTTTGCGATCTTTTGGGCGCACCATACCAGCGGGCATTTACGCGCCAGAAGCAAAAGTTGTGCGATCCCGAGTGTACGCCTTCTGCACAAGTGCTCAAGGAAATGCGCGAACAACACGAATCCTTCCAGTCGTTCGCGTTTCGTTATGCGCAACAGCACACTCAATGGCTACGCGATCAACCGCTCTCCGAAGAAAATAAACAGTATTTTTCGCATCTTGCCGCAATCTCGTTAAACCGGCAGAAAGAAATCGAAGAGAGCGACCTCCTCTCTTTTGACGAATATCTCCAATTAAGCGAATACGCAGCCAACCAATACTGATTCACCTCATGACGCAAAAATCCGTGCTTTCTGATTTGGCTATTTCCCGGCGCGTATCGCCGCAACCGATTCAAAAAATTGCCGCCAAAATCGACATCCCTGAGCATGCGTTGATTTATTACGGAAAAGACAAAGCCAAGCTTTCATCTGACTTTCTCGCCACGCAGAAAAACAATGCTCCCGGCAAACTGATTCTGGTTACCGCCATCAATCCGACGCCTGCCGGCGAAGGAAAAACCACCACAACCATCGGCTTGCACGACGCGCTATGCCGCATCGGCAAACGGTCGCTGGCCTGCTTGCGTGAACCGAGTCTCGGCCCGTGTTTTGGCGTCAAAGGCGGCGCCACCGGCGGTGGTTACGCGCAAGTAACACCGATGGACGCCATTAATCTTCATTTTACCGGCGATTTTCATGCGATCACTGCTTCGCATAATCTGCTCTCGGCAATGATCGACAACCATCTGCATTGGGGCAACGCGCTTGGCATCGATACACGTCATATTCAGTGGCCGCGTGTTCTTGATCTCAATGATCGCGCGTTGCGTCATGCCGTCATCGGATTGGGTGGCGCGCCCCACGGCATACCGCGTGAAGAAAATTTTGACATTACCGTTGCTTCCGAACTGATGGCCATTTTGTGTCTCGCCGAAAACTTGCAAGATCTTGAAAGACGTATTGCCCGTACCGTTGTCGCCTATAACAAAAACGGCGATCCGGTAACCGCTGCCGACCTCAAAGCCGTCGGCGCGATCATGGCGTTGCTCAAAGACGCGCTCTTGCCAAACCTTGTGCAAACGCTCGAACACAATCCTGTTCTAATTCACGGCGGCCCGTTTGCCAATATTGCGCATGGCTGCAATTCGGTGATGGCAACAAGCTCCGCACTTAAGCTCGCTGATTACGTCGTTACCGAGGCCGGATTCGGTGCGGATTTAGGCGCGGAAAAATTCTTCGATATCAAATGCCGCCTGGCAAATCTGGCGCCTTCGGCGGCGGTCATCGTCGCGACGGTTCGCGCGTTGAAAATGCACGGCGGTGTTGCCAAAGAAAACCTTGGTAAACCCGATGCTGATGCTGTCCGGCGCGGTTGTGCTAATCTTACGCGCCATATCGGCAATATTCGTCAGTTCGGTGTTCCCATTGCTGTCGCCGTCAACCATTTCGACGGCGACAATGAGGAAGAGTTTGCCGCAATCCGCACCGTTGCCGAGCAACACAATACGCCGCTGGCGCATTGCACGCATTGGGCCGACGGCAGCAAAGGTGCCGTCGATCTCGCGGAAAAAGTTATCGCGCTCGCCGAGCAAAGCAATGCAGCGTTCACACTGCTTTATCCCGACACAATGCCGCTTGTCGAAAAAGTCCGCACCGTTGCCAACCGTATTTACGGCGCGGCAGATATTGAATTAAGCGCGACTGCCGCGAAGCAATTCGCGCAACTGGAGCGTACCGGACACGGTAATAAACCCGTATGCATCGCCAAAACCCAATACAGCTTTTCTGCCGACGCGCAGCTGCACGGCGCGCCGGAGGGGCATATTATCCCGATACGTGAAGTGCGTCTTGCCGCCGGCGCAGGTTTTGTCGTCGCCATTTGCGCCGACATCATGACTATGCCCGGCTTGCCGCGCCAACCGGCAGCCGAACGAGTTCATTTGAACCAAGAAGGGCAAATCGAAGGATTGTTTTGAGAACCCCGGTCACTTACCTGTTGTGACAACCGCATTTACTCATCTTACCGTTACCTTCCTTGTACTCCCGTTTCCTCTTGATGCTGACGCAAGCGTTCAATATAAGGAGTATGGTCGCCGATTATCAAAACACAGTTTTATAAAGCGGTTTCAGAGTATTTGAGATAACTGTACAAATTTTGTTTTCCCGTCAGGGAGAGTTTTCTGCGAATATTTTTTCGATGGGTTTGTATGGTGCTTTCCGTAACATTCAGCTTATTTGCGATTTTCTTTGTGGAAAAACCGGATGTAATCAATTCGCAAACGATATGCTCCGCCTGCGTGAGCCTACCAAATACCGATTTTGGCAGAGAAGCCGTGCCGCCTTCCGCTTTGGCATTCACCAATTCATAGAGTTTATTTTTAAGTTGACCCATGCCATCAATATAATAAACCTCCGCGATAATGAGATCCACCGCGTCAAAAATCTTTCCCAGGTCGGATATCAGCCGTATCTTGTTTTCCAGATCCGACTCTTCCACCACATCCAGGAGGCTTTGCCTGAAAAGCTTTACGGAGAAAGAAAAAACATCTCTATCCACATAGGCGGTGTGAGCCTTTATCAGCGGATCGGCCTGCTTTCTGAACTCGCTGTGGGCAATCAATCTGGCCGTACTGATTTCATCGCCGCAAAACAACAATGCCTGCTCCAACAAATCAATGGCCTGTCCGTAGTGCTTGAGCGCTTTGGGATGATTTGAGATGAAGACGGTCGTCGTCGTTTCACTGGTGTAACGAAACCATTTTTCAAAAAATCTGCTGTACGTCAAAATATGAGTTAATGATCGTTCGCTCATCGTCTTTATCGAAACGTCAACGCCCAAGCGCTTGCTATATCCTGTTTTATTTTCATTCAATGCCTGTTTGAAGCCAGTAGACGCCTACCTATTTCATACCCATTTCCAGCTTTTTAGGTAAGTATAAACCCTATTTTTTCCTCATTGTCACAACAATCCAAAAAAATATAATTGACCGTGTCGGCGGTAAAAAACTATGGTGTGCGCATATGGAGAATGCGATACCGTTCTTGCGGGTTTAAACAAAGCGGTTAAAAAGTAAGAAGAGAGAGAAAATCAGGGTTAAGCAAACGCGGCGCCGGGTAAAGATGAAAACCTGGTGCCGCTTTGTTGTCGCGATTTCGCCGGATCGTGATCTACTATCTATTTGGGCAAAAAGAACCTATTAAAGAATTACTTTGAGAACTCATAAAGCATAAGCTCTCAATAGAGATATAAAATCACGGAAAATATGGTTGGCGCTATCCTTTTGGAAACGCCTATATATAGGTTATTTCAATCTTGATTTAATTCAACCGCTTCAAAATCCCCTCAAGCACATCAAGATTGGGATAATGAATGATTAGTTTGCCTTTGCCTTTTTCATTACCGTCAATCTGCACTTTCGTACCAAGCTTGCTCGACAAATCCTCTTCGAGGCGAACAGTATCGGTGTTTTTCTTTTCCGATGTTTTAGCCACTGTTGCAATCGGCTTTTGCATGCGCTGCACCAGCTTCTCGGTTTCACGCACGTTAAGCGTTTTTTGAATGATTTGTGTTGCGGCCAATACCTGTTGCGGTTCGGGCAACGTTAATAACGCTCGGGCGTGCCCCATTTCCAGGCGTCCTTCGGCAAGATGTGTTTGTATCGCTTTGCCCAGTTGCAAAAGGCGTAAAAGATTGGTGACGGTACTGCGCGAACGCCCCACCGCTTTAGCAACATCTTCGTGCGTTAATGAAAACTCGGCAACAAGGCGTTGCAATCCCTGCGCCTCTTCAAGTGGATTCAAATCTTCGCGCTGAATATTTTCGATCAGCGACCACGCCAATGCCGTTTGGTCGGGAATGCTCTTGACCAGTACCGGCACCTCTTTTAGCCCGGCTTTTTGCGCGGCACGCCAGCGCCGTTCGCCGGCGATGATTTCGTAGCGCTTGCCGCCGATGTCGCGGACAATAATCGGTTGCATCAACCCCTGCTCGCGAATTGACGCCGCCAGCTCGTCAAGCGACGTCTCGTCCATATGAGAACGCGGCTGGTATTTACCCGGTTGCAAGCGCGTTAACGAAACCGTCTGCAATTCCGATACATTTCCCGCTGCGCCATCATCCGGCCCCAACAATGCGTCAAGACCTCGTCCTAATCCTTTGGGTCGAATCATGATTTCAAGTTTCTTCTGTCCGCGTCAAAGTTTATTTGTGTCCTGTTTCCGGCGCTCGTGTTTTTTCGTCAAATACCAGATAACGTACCAACGCGACGCTGATCAATTCGGAAAGACGCGTCAGAAACAATGTGCCCATGCCATCATGAAAACGTTTTTCATCCGGGCTGGCAAGCGCAAGTAAACCAAAAACCTTGCCGACGCGCAACGGCAGCAACGCAAATGAACCTCTGTCCGTTTTTTCTTCACCAAGAAACCAGCCACGTATCTCCTGCGTGGTTTCACGCCCGCAATATGGCGCATCAAGCGCTTCGGCGTAACGTTGAACTTCCGGCGAAACGGCTGTCAACGAAACCGCATTATTCTTAGCGCCCCAGACGCGCACCGCCACCAGCGGCACCTGAAAATCTTCCTTGATTATTTTCTTCAATATTTCAAGCGTTGCTGACAATGAATCGGCCATAAAAAGCGCCAACATCGTTCGGTGCATTTTCTCGCTGATGGCATCGTTCTCGTTTCCAGCGCGAATTAATTGACGGATTTGCGCTTGCAGCTGCGTTTTCTCTTCACGCAACCTTTTAATATGCCGCTCGGTCAATGAAACCGCATTATTCTCGTATTCACCCGAGCCAAGCAACAGATGCGCGTTTTCCTCAAGAAACTGGGGGTGCTCCTGCAAAAACTCCAAGACGACATTTGGATTCATCGCGATACCTTACCTGCTTATGATGCAGAGGGACGCCAAGTGCCCTCAAAAGTCATCACCGCCGGGCCGCGCATCATCACCGGTGCCTGTTCGGAAGCCCACTCCACCGATAGAAAGCCGCCGTTGGTTTCAACCGATACACTGTGATCAAGCAAACCACGGCGGATGCCCGTGACCACCGCCGCACACGCGCCCGTTCCGCAAGCCAGCGTTTCGCCTGCGCTGCGCTCCCAAACACGGATACGAATATGTTTTCGGTCAAGAATCTGCATGAACCCGGCGTTCACCCCCTGCGGGAAACGAACATGCGTTTCAATGAATGGCCCTTGCGTTAATACAGGCGCTTCGGCAACATTGGGCACAACCTGCACAGCATGCGGATTACCCATCGACAATGCGGTGATCGGCACACTTTCACCAAATAAATCAAGCGACTCAACAATCGCGCCCAACCCACCGGAAAACGGCACGTGCTCCGGCTCGAATAAGGGTTGCCCCATGTCCACGGTTACCTCGCCGCTGTCCCCGATAAATGCCTCAATCAGCGATGTCGTTGTTTGCAGACGCAAATGGCGTTTATCGGTCAAACCCTGGGTATAAACAAAAACTGCGAAACAACGCGCACCATTGCCGCATTGTCCGGCCTCGCTGCCGTCACTGTTGTAAATCCGGTAGAAAAAATCGGCATCGTCACGCGACGGTTTTTCCACGATCAGTAATTGATCACAACCCACGCCTAAACGGCGATGCGCTAATTCGCGAATCATCTCCTGAGTCAAGTGAATTGGTTGTGAAAAGCCGTCAAGCAAGACAAAATCATTGCCCAACCCGTGCATTTTAGTAAACGATAAGGAAGACAAGGCGCTCATTCAAAAATACTACCTTTAGTGGAATGGAAAAAATCAATCGGCGCGCAATCATGACAACAACGCATAATTTACCTTACTTGCTCTACGATGACCAGCAACCACGATCAAAAAACTCTTGAATCCATACGATACCTCCAATCAAAAAAGGAAGCGTCATATGCGCTTCCTTTTTTGCCATAAGAAACCGTGCTGCCGATTAACGTATTTTTGCCCGGTTTTTGTATTTACTCAGAATATCTATTTGCGCAACTGCCGCCGCCAATTCCGCTTCGGCATGGGCAATGGCTTCGGCGGATTGCCGATTGATCATCGCCTCTTCGGCGCGCTGCTTGGCCTCAAGCGCCGCTTTTTCATCCAGATCTTTAGCGCGAATCGCGGTATCCGCCAGAACTGTGACAAATTTTGGCTGTACCTCCAAAAAACCGCCCTGAACAAAGATGATTTCTTCCGTTTCTTTACCCGGCACTTTGACGCGCACGGCGCCCGGCTTAATCTGCGTCAATAACGGCGCGTGGCGCGGCATGATACCAAGCTCGCCAGCGATCCCCGGCAACGCCACGAATTCAGCTTCACCGGAGAAAATCAACTCCTCGGCACTGACGACATCAACACGCAAAGTAGCCATACTGGTTCCTTAAATTACTGCAATGTTTTGGCTTTTTCGAATGCTTCTTCGATCGTTCCGACCATATAAAACGCTTGTTCGGGCAATGTGTCGCATTCGCCGTTGACGATCATGTTGAAACCGCGAATCGTGTCTTTGAGCGATACATATTTACCCGGCGATCCGGTGAACACCTCGGCGACAAAGAACGGTTGCGATAAAAAGCGTTGAATCTTGCGTGCCCGCGCCACGACCAGCTTGTCTTCCGGTGAAAGCTCGTCCATACCAAGAATCGCGATGATATCGCGCAATTCCTTATAACGCTGCAGCATCTGCTGCACGGAACGCGTTGTCTGATAATGCTCCTCGCCGATAATATGCGGATCGACCTGCCGCGATGTCGAGTCGAGCGGATCGACTGCCGGGTAAATACCGAGCGACGCGATGTCCCGCGACAACACGACAGTAGCGTCCAAATGGCCGAATGTTGTGGCCGGCGACGGGTCGGTCAAATCGTCGGCAGGTACATACACCGCCTGAATCGAGGTAATCGATCCCGTCTTGGTCGAGGTAATCCGCTCTTGCAATTTACCCATTTCCTCGGCCAAGGTCGGCTGATAACCCACCGCCGAAGGCATACGGCCAAGCAACGCGGAAACTTCGGTACCCGCCAAAGTAAAACGATAAATGTTATCGATAAAGAGCAGCACATCGTTACCTTCTTCGCGGAAATTTTCCGCGATGGTCAGGCCGGTCAGCGCGACACGCAGACGGTTGCCCGGCGGTTCATTCATCTGACCGTAAACTAAAGCCACTTTATCGAGCACGTTGGATTCTTTCATTTCATGGTAAAAGTCGTTACCTTCGCGAGTACGCTCACCAACACCGGCGAATACGGAGTAACCGCTGTGCTCAATCGCAATATTGCGGATCAACTCCATCATGTTCACGGTTTTACCCACGCCCGCACCGCCAAACAAGCCTACTTTACCGCCTTTGGCAAACGGGCAGATAAGATCAATCACCTTGATGCCGGTTTCGAGTAATTCGGTCGAGGGCGATAACTCCTCAAACGTCGGCGCGGCGCGATGAATCGACATTGCTTTTTCCGCGCCGACCGGGCCGGCTTCGTCAATAGGGCGACCCAATACATCCATAATGCGGCCTAAGCATTTGGTGCCTACCGGAACTGTAATCGGTGCGCCGCTGTTGACAACTTTCATACCGCGGCGCAAACCATCGGAACTCCCCAACGCAATCGTACGTACGACGCCATCGCCAAGTTGCTGCTGCACCTCCAGCGTCAACCCGATGTCGTCCATCTTAAGTGCATCATAAATTTGGGGGATGGCGTTACGTGGAAACTCCACGTCAACGACAGCACCGATACACTGAACAATGGTTCCTTCGCTCATTACTTAAACTCCTGCTTTCGCTTGAATTCTGGTTGCCTTTTAAACACGTAACCGTGTTATCCACATTCTTTATACAGCCGCCGCCCCACCGACAATTTCCGTAAGCTCCTGTGTAATCGCCGCTTGCCGGGTTTTGTTGTACACCAATTGCAATTCACTGATAATTTTACTGGCGTTGTCCGACGCCGCCTTCATCGCTACCATGCGCGCCGACTGTTCCGACGCCATGTTTTCCGCCAGCTCCTGATAAATTTCCGCTTCAACATAACGACGCATCACGCCGTCCAGCAGCATCTTGGCATCCGGCTCATAAATATAGTCCCACAAGCCTTGTTGCGCTTCCGCCTTTTTTACCTCTCCCGCAGGCGTACGAAACTCCGCCGGAATCGGCAACAACAAATTGCAGCGCGCCAACTGCCTCATCGTATTCACAAACCCGGTGGAAAACACATAGATTTCATCGATCGTGCCTTCGATATAGCCGTCGAACAATGGTTTCAACGGGCCAACCAAGCGATCCATGCGCGGCACATCGCCAAGATACGTCGCTGATGAAATCACGTTTGCGCCCATGCGACAGAGAAAACCGAAGCCTTTATTGCCCAGCGCCACGTATCCCACTTCTTTGCCTTCGGCAATCCACGCTTTATGCTGATTTAACACAATACGTTGAATATTGGTGTTCAATCCGCCGCACAAGCCTTTATCCGTGGTAATGACAATCGCCGCGACCTTTTTAACCCGTTCACGCCTGACCAAAAACGGATGTTTATATTCCGTATTCGCCTGCGCCACATGTGATGCAATGTAAAACATCCGTTCGAGATACGGGCGTGAGGCGCGCATGCGATCTTGCGCCTTTTTCATTTTCGACGCCGCCACCATTTCCATGGCCTTAGTGATCTTGCGCGTGTTTTGTACGCTCTTGATCTTGTTGCGAATCTCTTTTGATCCCGCCATCGCTTTTTATCCCGCTTAAGTCGTTACTGTGGCCAATCAATACGTGCCGGTTTTCTTAAAATCTTCGATCGCCGCCGCCAGCGTCTTATCGTCGTCATCCGAAAGATTTTTCGTGTCTTCGATACGCGCCATCAATTCGGCGTATTTGCTCTTCATGAACTGGCGCAGCGACAATTCGAACGCCAGCGCTCTTTCCACCGGCACATCGTCAAAATAACCGCGATCCACGCCGTACAGCGTTAATGCCATTTCATTTACTTGCAGCGGCTCGTATTGCGGCTGTTTCATCAATTCGGTCACCATTTGCCCGCGATCCAGCTGTTTGCGCGTCGCCTCGTCAAGATCGGAAGCAAACTGAGCAAACGCTGCCAGCTCGCGATATTGCGCCAAAGCAAGGCGAATACCACCGCCCAGCTTTTTGATTACTTTGGTCTGCGCCGCGCCACCGACACGAGATACCGAAATACCGGCGTTGATTGCCGGGCGGATACCCGCGTTGAACAAATCGGTTTCAAGAAAGATCTGGCCATCGGTAATCGAAATAACGTTGGTCGGCACGAACGCGGTAACGTCGCCGGCTTGCGTTTCAATAATCGGCAACGCCGTCAACGAACCGGTCTTGCCTTTTATTTCACCGTTAGTGAATTTCTCCACATATTCGGCGTTTACCCGCGCCGCCCGCTCCAACAAGCGAGAATGCAAATAAAAAACATCGCCCGGATATGCTTCGCGCCCCGGCGGACGACGCAGCAACAATGATACTTGACGGTACGCCCAGGCCTGTTTGGTCAAATCATCATAGATGATCAAAGCATCCTGCCCACGATCACGGAAGTATTCGCCCATCGTGCAGCCGGAATACGGTGCAATGTATTGCATGGCTGCCGATTCGGAAGCCGTCGCGGCCACCACAATGGTGTAATCCATTGCGCCATGTTCTTCAAGCTTACGGATCACGCTTTTAATCGACGATGCTTTCTGGCCGATAGCGACATACACGCAAATCAGGTCTTTGCCTTTCTGATTAATAATCGTGTCAATCGCAACCGCCGTTTTCCCCGTTTGGCGGTCGCCGATGATCAGTTCGCGCTGACCGCGACCAATCGGCACCATCGAGTCAATTGATTTCAAACCTGTTTGCACCGGCTGCGACACCGATTGCCGCGCAATCACGCCCGGCGCCACTTTTTCGATCACGTCGGTCATTTTGGCGTTGATCGGACCTTTGCCGTCGATCGGCTGTCCCAGTGAGTTGACCACCCGTCCGATCAACTCCGGACCGACCGGCACTTCAAGAATACGCCCGGTACATTTAACCGTATCACCTTCGGTAATGTGTTTGTATTCACCAAGCACCACCGCACCCACCGAATCGCGCTCCAAATTAAGCGCCAAGCCGTAAGCATTGCCAGGAAACTCTAGCATCTCGCCCTGCATCGCGTCGGAAAGTCCGTGAATACGGCAAATACCGTCCGTCACGGAAACGACGGTTCCCTGCGTTTTTACTTCGACACGGCTGTCGAGATTCTGAATCTTGTTTTTAATCAGTTCACTGATTTCGGAAGGGTTCAATTGCATGGTTTCCTCTGTCTTCTTACAACGCGCCCGGCAAAGCCCGGCACATGAGTCATCATCAATATAAAATCCAAAAAACTTCTTTCAAGCGTGCTTTTATGCGTACAGCGCACGCGCCATTTCCGCCAAACGTTCTTTCACGGAAGCGTCAATCACCCGATCACCGACGCGAATGCGCGTGCCGCCGATCAGTTCCGGCTTCACACGAACTTCGGCTTCAACATTTTTTCCGGTCTTTTTGCTTAACAAGGCTTTTAAAGCCGCAATTTGGGCTTCGTCGATCGGCAGCGCGGTCTCAATGACCGCCTGTACCGTATTTTCCGCGTTATCTTTCAGGCGATCGAAAAGCGTTTCGATTTCCGGCAACAGCCCCAGACGTTTACTTTGAATCAGTACTTCAATTAAACGTTTCCCCTCTTCACCCAAGCGCTCGCCGCCAATTGCCATAAATGCCGCTATCTTTTCACTTGCGTCCACGCGCGGGTTATCGAGAAAAGCGCGCATCTGCGCATTCTCGCTGACCATTCGCATCAGCACCAAGCGCTCCGCCCATTGCTTAAGCGCCTTTTCTTCCTGCGCCAACGCAAACACAGCTTCGGCGTAAGGACGGGCTACGGTTAATCGCTCTGCCATTGTTGCCGCCTCAAAGCTGTTGCTTTAACGCATCCAACAAATCGGCGTGCGTTTTGGCATCGACTTCGCGTCGCAAAATCTTGGACGCCCCCGCTACCGCCAGATCGGCCACCTGATCGCGCAACGTTTCTCGCGCTCTCGACATTTCTTGTGCCGCTTCGGTACGAGCCGCCATCATGATGCGCTCGGCTTCTTCGCGCGCACTGGCTTTGGCCTGGTCCAGCGTTTCGATCTTCAGCTTCTCACCCTGCGCAATAATCTCGGCTGCCTTTTCCTTGGCTTCGCGCAGCACTTCAGCAGAACGCTTGGCGGCCAGCTCCAGATCGTGCTTGCCGCGTTCTGCGGCAGCCAAACCGTCGGCGATCTGCTTTTTGCGCGCATCCAGCGCGCCGACAATCGGCGGCCAGATAAACCTCATGCAGAACCAGACGAACAAGACGAACATAATCGTCTGGCCGAGTAGGGTCGCATTGATATTCATGCAATAACCTTTTTAGCTCGTTGAAAACGACGACACGCCGAGATGGTTACGCCACCGCGAACAGGACGTACATGGCCAGACCGACGGCAATCATCGGTACCGCGTCAACCAAGCCCATCACGATGAAGAACTGGATGCGCAGCATTGGAATTAGTTCCGGCTGACGCGCCGCGCCTTCCAGAAAACGGCCGCCAAGAATACCGATGCCAACGGATGCGCCTAAAGCGCCCAAACCAAGCATTAAAGCGCCAGCGATATAGAGCAGAGGGGTTGCGAGTTCCATCTTTTGAGTCTCCTGTTAAAAATCTGAAAAATATTCGGGGTCAGTGATGTTCCTGATGCGCCATGTCAAGATAAACGATGGTCAGCGTCATAAAGATAAACGCTTGCAGCGTAACGATCAGGATGTGGAAAATTGCCCAAGGCAAAGACAGCGTCCATTGCAGATAAAACGGCAACAGCGCGATCAGAATAAAAATCATTTCGCCCGCATACATGTTGCCAAACAGCCGCAGCGCCAGCGAAACGGGCTTGGCGATCAAATTGACGCTTTCCAGAAAAAAGTTCACCGGCAAGCCGAATTTGCCGAACGGCTGCAGCGTCAGCTCGCCGATAAAACCGCCGATGCCTTTGATCTTGATACTGTAAAAAATCACTAAAAAGAAAACACCGATCGCCATGCCGATGGTCGCGTTCGGGTCGGTAGTCGGAACCAGCTTGAAATAACTGATGCCCATCAATTGCGTCACAAACGGAATATAGTCTATCGGCACCAAATCCATCAGGTTCATCAGGAAAATCCAGACGAAAATCGTCAACGCCAACGGCGCGACCAAGGCGTTGCGTCCAGTGAAAGATCCGCGCACGCTGCCATCAATGAACTCAACGATCCATTCGACAAAATTCTGCGTGCCTCCCGGAACACCTGAAGTGACTTTCTTCGCAACACTACGGAACAAAAAGAGAAACAATAGGCCCAATACAAACGAAACCCCGAGCGTATCGACATTGATCGCCCAAAATCCCAGTTCTTTTACCTCTTCTACGCTATGGGCACAGCGAACGCTGCCCTCATGCAGCCCGCAGGTCAGATTCTGCAAGTGATGTCTGATGTATTCTGTCGAAGTCAACGTTCCCGTCGTCATTTTACGCTCTCAACTCTCATCCAGATCGGAGCGGCCAACCAGACAGTTTGCCCCCCCAGGAACCCAACCAGCATCCAGAGCGGTTCGAATTCCAGCAACTTGAACCCAACAACCAACATCACCGCCACCCATATAAACCGCTCAATGGCGGTAAGATAGGCTTGGCGCAAATACCATTCTGCATTTGCGCTTTCGTTGCGCTTACCACGCCGGAACCGCCAAGCAAGAAACAAAGTGCTTACCAGAACGACGCAACCACCGAAAGCCATCGATTTTGCCGCCAAGAAAGAAAGCGCAAAATAAGCGATAACTGTACTTGCAATCGTTACCGCGCCCTGCAATCCGATCAGCCGACGGTATTCAGGGCGTGCGCTCAGATTCGTCTTTTGTATGCACGAAGAAGGCGTTAATCCGCTTTCGGCTGCCATGCTCTTAGCTTCCTTTTCATCGCTGCCAGTTTTGCATTTTTTCTGTACGCTGCCGCCCAAAAATAAAAGCAAACGCAAGCACAAAAAATGCCTAGAAAGAGACAACGACTTCAAGCCCTTTAAAAAACCAACACTAAAACAAGAGCAACGCGCTCTTATCACAATGCCTGCCGTCGCCGACAGGCGGCTTAAAATAGTGGTCGGATTGTAATGACTTTTACCCCCCTACGCAATAACAAACAGCATGAAATTCGGGAATTCTTGCCCTCTTCTTGCTCTGCCTTATCCTTGCTTTTATTGCGGTTTTGGCAGCAGAAAGTGCCGCCAAGATGCCTGCGATACTGTCGGCATGACTACCCAAGTATCGTTATTTTGTTTTTTTGACCAACCGGCAATAATTGATTTTGTGGGTAAATACTTTTAGCGGTTTTATCGCGGCACCTGCGGATAAACCCACTCTCTTGTACGAGAGCCGATATTTTTCTGGCTTACATATTCTGAATCGACATGTAAGCCAGAATTACTGCGCTATTTTTATCAAGAATAAAAAGTGATTAATCTTTTTGTACCTGCAAACCGCCTTTTCCTGTACCCAAGCCGCCTTCGACCGTTTGCATTTTGTAGTTTTTCGCAGCACGAACGATATTATTAAAAGAATCCGTAAATGCGGCGACGATCACTTTGCCTTCTGCCGTATTGGAGTACCCGCCCAAAGCGCCTCCTGCCGAACCGCCGAATAAAGCGCCGATGGCGCCGAAGTCGGTATTGCGCGCGCTGCCTTCCGCCGCCGCCAACTGAACACCTGAACGATTGTCAATCAAGGTTAACAGCGTACTGGCTTCTTTAACTTTGGCGCTCCCCGCCAACCCGGCAAGCACGCCGCCCCAACCGCCAAGGCGAGCGCCAATACCTGCGGCAGCGCCACCCGCGTTTTCATTGCTGAAGGTAATCGACGGGCTCAATGTGTAATCCGCCGCGACCATCTGGCCTTTACCGAAATTCGATTGCTGACGCAATTCACCGGATTGCGCCAGTGCCCGCTCCTGCATCATGTTGTCCATAGCGCGGCCTCGCTCGACAACCACAAAGCAATTCGATTGCTGCGCTAAAAGTTTGAGTACCGGCGCGGTTGAGCCCAGTTTGTACTCACTTGATAAACGATGATACCAGGAAGCATTTACGTCTTCGACGATGGTCATCGTGCCTAACGTTTTATCGCATTTTTCCAATGCCTCATTTTCTCCCTGCGCATTCGCGCCGCCCGCAGAGCCGGTAGCTGTCGTTTTAGCGCGCTGCGATCCCATATCCATGGTTGAACACCCCGCCGCCAACAATACTGCAACAAAAAGCGCCAGCGTTTTAAATAATCGAATTTTAATCAAAATTATCTCCTTAAAAGAACAATAAAAGGTTTATAGCAGCATATCAATAGTATGCGATCAACTATTCCGTCTATATTAAGAAAATACTCGGGAAAGTCAATAAATATTTACATGATTATATTGAAGACAAAACCAGTACTTTGAAAATATCGCCCATGGCCTCGGGCGTAATCAGGGTATGCACCGCTTTTGTTACAGAAAGACACCCTTGTTGCCTGTGCTCTTCGTGACACAGTGCATCGAGAATACCGTGACTCAACAACCAATCGCGTTGAGTCTGGAAAGATGCCAAGGACATTCTTCCGCGCTGTGCCGCTTCTAACATCGCCACAAAATCGATATGCGCAGTAATGTCCGCCAGCCCTGGATAAACAAAGAAGTCGTCAAGCAAATGGTGCCGATAATAAGCGCGCAACGTACCGTGCGCATAGCGTTCCGGCAACGTTTGATTGCGCTCAAAGCCATAGTCGCAAATAAAAAGCGTATTGCCGCCGCCTTTTTGAGAAAGAGCGCGCGACAAGGTTTCCACCAGAGTTTCCGCGTCGAGATTAATCTCCGCCTGGTAGTCGCCATATTCGGGAAAACGCGATCTGGCAACAGCACACAATTTTTCGTCCGATAGCGGCTTTGCCATATAAACCAGCCGTCGCGTACCATCGTCCCGCATAACACCTTGTTCGAACCATTGTCCGTCCCGGCGAAAGACGACATGCGGCGGCAATGCGTCAAGCACTTCATTCATAAAGACGACGCCATCGATCACTTCCGGCAAATGGTCAAGCCAAACGATTCGGTCAAAAAATTGCGGCACGCGCTGATGCAACAACTGCCGTTGACGCGCGCGCAAATCGGCACTACGTTCAAGAATAGCGTACGATGAGAATGCAATATTGTTTTGGGCAAACGCCGTCAAAAGCTCCGCCGCAAAGGCTCCGCTGCCCGCGCCCAGCTCGAGAATGTTCGCTTGTGACGCTTTGGCCAAAGCCTCTGCAATTGGTTTACTCCATATACGCGCAAATAACGGTGTTAATTCCGGCGCGGTTACAAAATCGCTGCCGTCAACCGAACCGCTCATTTTTTTCGCCCCGCTGGTGTAATAACCCAAGCCCGGCGCATAAAGCACCGCATCGATATAATCGTGCAACGAAATCCAATTTTGTTTCGCGGCCAGCAGCCCTTCAACATAAGCGCACACCTGCCGCGAATGCATGAGCGCCTCCGGTGAGGGTTCCGGCAATGATGGATGCGGTTTCATGATTCGTCGAGAAAATAATGCAGCGTTTCGTTGAGAAAGCGATAACCTTTTTCTGTCGCAACGATCTGTGCCGTATCATCGCGTATTAATCCTCGTTTCCTCGCTAGCGCTAACGGTTTGGCGATAATATCAAGAGGCAATCCAGTACGCGCCGTAAACAAACTCGCGGGAACGCCATCGCATAAACGCAGCGCGTTGAGCATAAACTCAAACCCGATTTCATCGCGCTTGACTTGCCGTGTTTCCGACAACAAAAAAGCCCCACTCACCGACGCTTTCATATACTGTTGGGGATGCGGGTAGCGGATCATGCGCTCAATCCGGTCTGCCCATGAAATTTTACCGTGCGCGCCGGCGCCAATGGCCAGATAATCGCCGAACTGCCAGTAGTTGAGATTATGCAGACACATTTTTCCCGGCTGAGCGTAAGCAGAAATTTCGTAACGCTGATAACCTGCTTTCGCCAACTGCGCCACAATCTCGTCTTGCATTTCGGATGCCGTGTCCTCATCCGGCAAACCGGATGGCAGCGTATGTGCAAAAGCCGTGTTTGGCTCCAGTGTTAACTGATACCAGGAAAGATGCGCCGTATGAAAAGCAAGCGCTTCATCAAGGTCGCCTTTCAGCATCGCCTGATCTTGCCCAGGCAACGCAAACATAAAGTCAAGATTTACGTTATCAAAACTTTTTTGCGCGGCGCAAATTGCAGTGCGCGCTTCTTCGGCGCAATGAATACGCCCCAACGCCGCGAGCGCCTCATTATTGAAGCTTTGAATACCCAGCGACAAACGGTTCACACCGGCGTCGCGATATCCGGAAAAATGCCCGTGCTCCACTGCGCCTGGATTGGCTTCCAGCGTAATTTCGATACCGTCGGTCAACGAGAAATATCGCGCTACTGCCTCAAGCAATTGACCGATACTTGACGGCGCGAATAAGCTTGGCGTTCCGCCACCGATAAAAACGCTGTACAAAGGCCGACCTTGAGCCATCGTCGCGCTATGATCAAGATCGCGCAGCAATGCGGCAAGATACGTCTCTTCGGGCAACGTTTTCTCATGCAACGGATGTGAATTGAAATCGCAGTACGGACATTTGCGCACGCACCACGGCATATGAATATAAAGCGATAGTGGCGGAGATGTTGGCGGAGACGGAAACGCAACCATGCATCAACGGCACAAGCCTTGAAGTTGCGCCATCAACGCCCGTACTGCGATCCCACGATGCGATATTTCGTTTTTTTCCTCCGGCGACAGTTCTGCGGCAGTTTTCCCATTCGGCAGTAAAAAATACGGGTCATATCCAAAACCGTTGCCGCCACGCGGCATCTCGGTAATTTCGCCCATCCATGCCCCGCAAGCGATCAGCGGTGTTGGGTCATGGGCATGACGCACCAAAACCAACGCACAAAAATAATAGGCACTTTTATCGGCATGTGTTTTTAATTGTGCAAGCAAATATTCATTATTGCGTATATCGGATTTCGGCTCCCCGGCAAACCGTGCGCTTTTCACACCCGGCGCATCGTCAAGTGCTCGTACACAAATCCCGGAATCATCGGCAAGCGCGGGCAAATTGGCACAACAGCTGGCGTATCGCGCCTTGGCCAGTGCGTTTTCAATGAACGTTTCGTGCGGCTCATCCGCTTCTTCAATGCCCAATGTTTTCTGCGAAACGATATTGATGTCAAGCGGCGCCAGCAGTCGGGCAAATTCCCGACATTTACCTTCATTATTTGACGCCAGAACCAACCGCGAAAACAAGCGATTCATTGTTTTGCCAGCACTCTTTTCTGTGCATCCATCAATTGCGTAATGCCTTGTTGCGCCAAGGCCAGCAATGTGTCTAATTCCTGTCGAGAAAACGCAGCACCTTCAGCGGTTCCTTGAATTTCGACAAACCCACCGCTACCGGTCATCACGACATTCATATCCGTTTCACAATTGCTGTCCTCACTGTAATCAAGATCCAGCAAAGGTGCTCCCTCAACGATTCCGACGGACACCGCGGCAACATGATCTCGCAATGGGTTAGCGGTAAGCTCTCCTTGTTGGCACAATCGCGACATCGCCAGCGATAATGCCAGCCATGCCCCGGTAATCGATGCGCAACGCGTCCCGCCATCCGCTTGCAATACATCGCAATCAATACGCACAGTGCGGCTGCCAAGCGCATGCAAGTCGGTTACCGCACGTAGGCTACGTCCAATCAAACGCTGAATTTCCTGCGTGCGCCCGGATGGCTTGATGCTTTGGCTCTCGCGTTTGGTGCGGGTATGTGTTGCTTGCGGCAACATTCCATACTCGGCCGTCAACCAGCCTTGCCCTTTGTCTTTCAGAAATCCAGGCACATCATCTTCAATGCTTACTGCGCACATGACTTTGGTTTCGCCTTGCGTCACCAGCACCGAGCCCTCAGCGTAACGCAACCAATCCAATTCAAAGCTAACGGGGCGCAACGCTTGCGCGGCACGTTTGTGTAAACGATGAATCGACATAATGGTAGCTCCCGTTCATTTTTTTCAACGCCATCACGACGCGCCCTTGTCGCGATTTTGGCATAAACTGACAATACGCTTACTTATCTTTTTTCTGCATCCAGTTGCGCCAACGCTTGGTCGATCGCTTTACGCACCTGTTCGGGCGCGGTGCCGCCCGGATGGTTACGCGAAGCTACTGAGCCCTCCAGCGTCAACACATCGTATACATCTTCGTCGATCAACGACGAAAATCGCTTTAAGGTCGGAAGCGGCAATGCGGCAAGATCAAGATTTTTCGTCTCTGCTTCGCGCACCGCTTGCGCCACAGCTTCATGAGCATCGCGAAACGGCATGCCGCGGCGAACAAGATAATCGGCAAGGTCTGTCGCCGTCGCATATCCTTCGCGCGCCGCTTCCCGCATTCGCTCAGGTTCCGGCGTAATCCCATGCGCGACCAGATCAGTGACAATCGCAAGCGTTGCCATCAGCGTATCAACGGTGTCAAACAACGGCTCCTTGTCTTCTTGATTATCTTTGTTGTATGCCAACGGCTGGCTTTTCATCAGCGTTATCAGCGCCATCAGATGCCCAACCACACGCCCGGTTTTACCGCGCACCAGTTCCGGCACGTCCGGATTTTTTTTCTGCGGCATGATGGAACTGCCCGTACAAAAACTGTCGGCAAGACGAATAAAGCCAAAACGCGGCGATGACCACAATACCAGCTCTTCGGAAAAACGCGACAAATGCACCATGATCAATACGGCAGCAGCAGAAAACTCTATAGCAAAATCGCGATCGGACACAGCGTCCAGAGAATTGCCGCAAAGCGCCTCAAAACCAAGCTCATCAGCAACCTGTTGCCGATTGATCGGATAGCTGGTACCCGCCAATGCCGCCGCTCCCAACGGCAAGTGATTGACACGACGACGGGCATCGTCAAGCCGTTCGCTGTCACGCGCAAACATGGCTTCATATGCCAACAGGTGATGAGCAAAAGTAATTGGCTGCGCCACCTGCAAATGCGTAAACCCCGGCATGATCACGTCCTCGTGGCGCGACGCCAACATCAGAAATGCACGGCGTAGCAACGCCAAATGCGTACTTAAATGGTCAATAGCATTACGCAGCCAAAGACGGATATCCGTCGCAACCTGGTCATTTCGCGATCTTCCCGTATGTAAGCGCTTACCCGCGTCCCCGACTAATTCAGTCAGGCGGCGCTCAATGTTAAGGTGAACATCTTCAAGGTCGATTGACCAAGTAAATACCCCTTCCGTAATTTCTTCGGAAATTTGCTTAAGGCCGCGTTCAATATCGGCGAAATCGGAAACACTTAGAATTTTTGCGTCTTTAAGCATCCGTGCGTGCGCCAACGATCCGGCAATATCTTCGGCATACATACGGCGGTCAAAATCCGCCGACGCCGTATAGCGCTTTACCTGTTCGGAAACCGGTTCCGAAAAACGACCCGACCAGCCGCTTGTTTTGAAGTTTTCAGCCATAAAGTTTTCATTTTGAGTTAAGCAGCAGCATTCTGTGCATCAACATATTTTAATCAACGTTCAACTTGCGCAATGTTTGAGAGTAACCGAAAATGGGTATATTTGGTGATAATGCACACGCATTTTCGAAGTGCGTTTTCGGGTGTTCATGTAAAAAGTCGATGATTATAAGTCAGAAAGAAACCTTTCTTGCGTTACCCGATTGGCGTAATGTGGGCACGATGATACGCATTATCCTTGCCGTCAACCTGGGATTGTTGCTCGCGATTCTGGCGCGCGGCGCGCCCGGGCACCATTGGAGCCCTCTGTTTTTCGAACTGGCCATGTATGCTGAACCGTATCTTGTCCTGGAGTTGGCGGTGCTTTGGTTAATCGCGCCGTGGTTCTCTCGCTTGTCCACGCTGGCTGTCGTTGCGATAATAACCGCGATCACGATGATTTGCGGATGCTTCATCAGTTGGCTGACCGACGAAACTTGGTCGGAAAAAACCGCTTGGCTGATTTTCTGGGGGCTGATCGCACAGATCGTCCTATTTTATTACTTCCACGCACGCAACAAAATGTTATCGCCGGTCGTGACCGAGGCAAAGTTGCAAGCGCTTCAAGCGCGAATCCGCCCTCATTTTTTATTCAACAGCATCAACGCCGTAATGTCGATAGTCCGCCATGACCCTGCACACGCCGAGACCGCGTTGCAAGATATGGCCGATCTTTTTCGTGTATTGATGCGCGATAACAAAGAATTAACCGTGTTGGCTGATGAGATCGAAATCTGCCGTCAATACCTGGGGCTGGAAAAACTGCGTTTGGGATCGCGCCTGATTGTCGGTTGGCACGTTAAAAATATGCCGGAAGATGCATTGGTGCCACCATTGGTTTTGCAGCCTTTGTTGGAAAACGCCATTCACCACGGTATCGAATCTTCGCCGACAGGTGGCGAAATTTCCATCAATATTTTTCTGTCACGCGGTGAAGTGCATGCTATTTTGCGCAACCCATACCGTCCCGGCAACGACCGGCATCACCGCGGCAATCGCATTGCAGTTGCCAATGTTCGCGCGCGGTTGGCTTTGCATTTTGATGCAGAAGCGCATTTAAGCGCCAAAGTCATCAACGGCGAAATTTACGAAACGCATATCCGTATGCCGTATCGCCCAAAGAAAAAAAACAGCGCCGGAAATAAAAGTGGCTCATAGAACAACTTCTCGGCCTTTACGTATCTTGATCGTCGATGACGAGATGCTCGCCCGTCAACGCCTGCGTGATTTGCTCGACGACATTCATAAAGTCTTACCGGTCACCGTAATAGGTGAAGTTGAAACCGGCCTGGAAGCATTACATTGGATACAGAATTCCGAAATCGATTTACTACTCACCGATATTCATATGCCCGATATGAATGGCGTTGAGCTCGCCGGACATCTGCACAAAATGGTGCGCCCGCCGCGTATTATTTTCACTACCGCATACAATGAACACGCTGTTCAGGCATTCGAATTAAACGCCATCGATTATCTGATGAAACCGGTACGGGTCGATCGCTTGCTTGCCGCATTGCGCAAAGTACCGGCGCTCAAACCCATTAGCGAATCGCAATTGGAAAATCTGCCCGCCAATGCCCGTCATTTCCTGCCTGTGATCGGGCGATCACGAATTGAACTCATACCCATCGACAATATTCTGTACTTCAAGGCCGAATTGAAATACGTTACGGCCAAAACGAAAGAACACGAATATGTGCTAGAAGAATCGCTGACGCATCTTGAAGAAGAGTTTGGGCTTGATTTCCTGCGTATCCACCGCAGTTATCTGGTGGCGCGAAAGGCCATTAAAAATTTTGTCCACTTGCACCATGATGGTGAAAACGGCTGGTATGTCAATCTGCATCAGCTACCGGACAAGCTGCCTGTTTCACGTCGCCAACGCAACGTTCTGCAAAACTTCATCGACCACGCCATGAATACGACTCCAGAAAACAAATAACCGGGCAACAACGCCCGGCAGAGCATACAATTTTTTACTGATATCTAGCGCCTGAGTTAAAATTTCCTACCTTTCACATTTTCATCCATGATGCTATGCCTCGAATTCTGATTTGCGGTTCACTTGCTTACGACACTATTTCTGTTTTTCCCGATCATTTTGCCAAGTATATTCTGCCCGATCACGTACATCGTCTGTCGGTTTCCTTTCTCGTCAACAACCTGCGGCGCGAATGGGGCGGCTGTGCGGGCAATATTGCATACACACTGAAAAAAATCGGCGGATCGCCGGTAATCATGGCAACACTTGGCGCGGAAGACGGTAAAGCGTATCAAGAGCGATTAAACACATTAGACATCGCCCAAGACGGTATAAAACTTGTCCCCGGCGCATACACGGCACAAGCGACAATCATGACCGATCTTGGCGACAACCAGATCACATCTTTCTTCCCAGGCGCAATGAATGAGTCGTATCAACTTAACGTTGCCGACGTTTCTGATATCGCGCTTGGCATTGTTTCGCCGGACGGCAAAGAAGGCATGCTGCAACACGCTCGGCAATTTCATCAGGCGGGCATCCCTTTTGTTCTCGATCCGGGGCAAGGTATGCCCATGTTTGGCAAAGAAGAATTATTGGAAATGATTGCGCTTGCTGATATCGCCGCACTCAATGATTACGAAGCAGAATTGCTTAGCCAAAAAACGGAGTTATCCTTAGATGAAATCGCGCAAAAACTACGCGCCTTGATTATTACCTACGGCAGCCAAGGCTCGCAAATCTTCACGCAAAAAGAAAGCATAAAGATCCCCGCCGTAAAACCTGATGCTGAAATTGATCCGACTGGATGCGGTGATGCTTACCGCGCCGGTCTGCTCTACGGCATTGCCCACAAGTGGTCTTGGCATAAGACCGGTCAGCTTGCTGCTCTTTTGGGCAGCATCAAATTATCGTTTTCTGGTCCGCAGAATCATGAAGTTGACCGTGATTTGCTCGCGCGCCGTTATTTTGATGCGTTTGGTGAAGCGCTTTGGTCTTGAATTGTTTTCTACGTTACTGATTTAATTTTCAATAATAATTTTCTGCCATAAAAAACGCCCCATCATTTTTGGATGGGGCGTTTTTGTTGTGGGTGCCTGACAATGACCTAC
>QMCD01000210.1_pt1 | contig 41769 bp, 39 predicted proteins | sample 1821841 | NCBI WGS metagenome assembly QMCD01 (sample SAMN01991225, study PRJNA193472) | Termite gut metagenome, whole genome shotgun sequencing project. | isolation source: worker | host: Macrotermes natalensis
GTTGAAGTTCCGTGAAAGGCAATATTTTCCACCTTTGTAGTATAAAATATAAAGTTATGGCAACAATAGATAGAGAAATAAGCAACAAAGTCGGTTTTATGACTTTTATAATCACAAAATTCGCTCGTGCATACAAAATGAATAGCCAACAAGCCTATTTGTATCTGAAAAAATATGGAGGTTTGGATTTTCTGAATAAACATTGGTGGGCATTACACACCGATAATCCGTTTTGGGCTATTAGAGATTTGTATGAGGTATGCTATGACAATGGAGGTATGCGATGAAACGAAGTTCCTTTGACAACTAAAAAATAAATTGCAGACAAATGAAAGTATATCACGGGAGTTATACAGAAATAAATGTTATTGACTTATCGCTTTGCAAAACCGGTAAAGATTTCGGACAAGGATTTTATGTAACCAAATTACGTGAACAAGCGGAGGTTTTTGCACAAAAAAAAGGAGGTAAAAAAGGTAAGGGGGGATTTGTTACAGAGTATGATTTTGACGAATTTTTCCTTGAAAACAGCGATGAAATAAAAGTTCTGCATTTTGATGATTACAATGATGATTGGCTTGAGTTTGTGGTGCTTAACAGAAAAAACAAATCAAAACAGCAAGCACATGATTATGATATTGTAGAAGGTCCCGTTGCTGATGACAAAATAGTCGAAGATATAGATAAATATATTGAAGGAGTTATATCTAAAGAAAAGTTTTTGAACGACTTGATACACAATCCTTCGCATCAAATTTGTTGCTGTACAATGCAATCATTGCAGGCTCTATCGCAGCCAAAAGGCAAAATAGACATTGCGATTTATGATATTGGCGATAAGGTAGTACAATCGTTAATGACTGATTACGACATAGACGAATTGGAAGCCGCCGACCGGTACTATACTTCAAACACATACACGCAACTTGCTGATGAAAGTACTGAATTTTACAAAAAAGCTTGGCAAGAAATATATGAATTATTAAAACAAGAAGGAGTTTAAAGATGGATTTTTATAGTCTAATAGTAATTAATATAGTATCGGGGTTATGTGTGGCTTTTATATTATTTATAAGTGCAATTATATTTATCAAACCACGCATTAAGATTTCGAGCAAGATTGCCCATGGAGTGAATTATTCAATCAATGAAAAAGGTGGTCGTGCGTTTAAGTTTAAAATTGTAAATAAATCCTATTTTATCACTGCGCATGATTTTGAATTTCAACCTTAATAATAAAATTATTGTTGAGGGTGAATTTGTTAATGATGCAAGTGTAAATAAAATAATCTCCAATAAAAAAGATGTATAAAAAGCCAAATGTCGTGTTTATATTTTTTTCGTGTAAACGCGTTTATTAACAAAGTATATGAAGGAAACTAGCGAAATATTAAAAAAAGTCCGCAAAATCGAAATCAAAACGCGCGGTCTTTCCCGGAATATCTTTGCGGGGGAATATCACACGGCATTTAAAGGTCGAGGAATGACATTCTCTGAAGTGCGCGAATATCAGTATGGTGACGACATCCGGAACATTGACTGGAATGTTACGGCGCGGTTCAATCATCCATATATCAAGGTTTTCGAGGAAGAGCGCGAGATGACGATGATGCTCCTGATTGACGTTTCTGCGAGTGGCGAATTTGGTACAACCTGTCAGATAAAAAGAGAGATGATGACCGAAATTGCTGCCACCATTGCATTTTCGGCAATCCAAAATAACGATAAAATCGGGGTAATCTTTTTTACCGACAAAATAGAAAAATTTATTCCGCCGCAAAAAGGGAAAAAGCATGTGCTTTACATTATCCGCGAACTGCTTGGATTTCAACCGCAAAGCCGCCTGACCAACATCAACAGCACTTTGCAATACTTGACCAATGCAATAAAAAAACGCTGTACCGCATTTGTTATTTCCGATTTTATCGACAACAGCAACTTTTCCAACGCACTGACCATTGCCAACCGCAAACACGATATGGTAGCCGTGCAGGTATATGACAAGCGCGAAACCGAACTGCCGTCTGTCGGGCTGATAAAAATAAAAGATGCCGAAACCAATAAAGATTTATGGATCGACACATCGAGCAAAACGATGCGTACAGCTTACGCCGTCCGCTGGCTGAAAAGGCAGGATGAGCTGAAGCAGGTTTTTACCAAAAGCGGCATCGATTCCGTCTCTATTGCTACGGACGATGATTATGTAAAATCATTGATGAAACTATTCAAACAGCGAGTTTAATGTAAAATACAACGCATCACACAATACACGTAATGAGAAATTTTAGAAAAATAACATTCCTGTTTTTATTGTCCGTTTTATTTTTTCAAACGGCTAATGCACAGCAAATTGAAGTAAAGGCAACAATTGACTCTACTTATATTTTAATCGGACAACAGACATTAATACATCTTCAAGTGCTCCAACCGGAAGAGGCAAAATTGAACTTTCCTCATTTCCAACCGGAAGAACCGCTTACAGAGAAAGTCGAAATTATTTCAGTTTCAAAACCGGACACTTCAACAGCGGATAACGGCAGAATCCTTATCAAGCAAGATTACCTGGTTACCTCTTTCGATTCGGGCAGCTATGTGATTCCGCCGTTCAAATTCCAGCTTGTTGATCAAGATTTTCAGACAAACAGCCTGGCTATCAATGTTGACAATATACAAGTGAACAAAGATGAAGAGATAAAAGACATCATGCCAATCTATCGTCCACCATTCAACTGGCTGTTGTTTTTCGGTATAATTGCGCTTATGTTATTCGTATTGGCGCTTATCGGGGGGGGGATCTATCTCTATGTCAGATGGAAGAAAAACAAACCGGTACAGATTTTTGAAGAACCGGAAGTCATTATACCACCGCACGAGATAGCATTGCAAAAATTGATGCAAATCAAAGAAGAGAAAATCTGGCAAAAAGGGCAAGACAAGCTTTTCTACACACAGTTGACCGATGTCCTTCGTGAATATTTTACAGCACGATTCGATATTCAAGCGATGGAAATGACCTCTTACGAAATACTAACGGTTTTACAAACAAATAATGAAGAGGCAAAAATTATGTTGGATAAGCTGAAACAAATTTTCACGACTTCCGATATGGTAAAATTTGCCAAACAACAATCAACGATTGAAGACAATGAGCAGAGCATTGCAAATGCGTTTTTTGTGGTTGAGCATTGCAGTACAAGTACATTTCAAGTTGAACAGCACGGTACTATAAGTTCCAAATATGCAAACCGGGCACAAAACTATCATTTTCAATTCTTTGGAAAAGGTTCGGAGTATTTCTCTATTATGATTGTAAATTGGCTGTTGACGATGGTTACGTTAGGAATGTATTACCCTTGGGCAAGAGCAAAACGACTTAAGTATATCTACGGACAAACCGCTCTTAATGACGAACGTTTCAACTTTGCAGGAACAGGCAATGAAATGTTTCGCGGATTTATTAAAGTGCTTCTGTTTTATATCGTTGTGATGGGAGCGTATTTTCTGTTAAATTTCAAGCAAATGCCGCTGCTCGCAGCCTTATGTTTGTTTTCTGCTATTTTTGTTATCTATCCGCTTGCCATTCACGGATCATACCGTTACCGGATGTCGCGCACCTCCTATCGCGGAATACGCTTTGGGTATCGCGGCGACAGAGCGGAGCTTTTCAAAAACTGTATCAAATGGGCATTGCTGACATTAGTAACCTTCGGAATTTACGGTGCATGGATGGATATGAATGTGCGCCGCTATACGCATCAGAATATTCGTTACGGTGATGTTGAATTTAATAACAACTGCGATGGTGCAGAGTGGTTTTTACTTAATTTGAAAGGTTACTTTCTTACTATGATTACATTAGGTATTTATGTCTTTTGGTGGGAACGCGATATTTTCAACTACTACATAAACAATATGAGCATACAGAAAGGCGAGCAGAAAGCCAGGTGTTATTCCACAGCAACCGGCAGCGGATTTTTCAAGTTGCTTGCCGGAAATCTTTTGATTATTATTTTTACATTAGGTTTCGGAAAAGCGTGGGCTGATATACGTAAGCAGCATTTTATCTGGAATAACATTAAAATGAATGGGAATATTAATCTTGACAAAATTCGTCAAACCGAAGAAGAATACACCGATGCCTTCGGCGAAGATGCTATGGATTTCTTTGAAATAGATTTGGCTTAAGATGTACAGCACCGAAACAAAATATTTTGACGGACAATCGTCTGTCCCTCATCAAATTACGCTTACTACTACCGGGCAATTTGACGAATTCCGTTTGCAGTATGCTGACGGCAGTTCGTCTGTTTGGAGTGTCGAAGATTTGAATTTTGAGCAATATGGTGACTGTTTGGAAATACGCAACAAGCAATTTCCGGGCGCGCTTTTGCAAATCAAAAATGAAGATTTTTCAAAAAAGTTTTTGGGAGCAATGAAGGGGAAAAACAAAGTTGATTTACACCACCGGATTTTGAGTCTTGGTTTTCCAAAAATTGCCGGTATTGCAGCAACTGTACTTGCCTTGATGGTTTTGGCGTATTTTTATTTATTGCCGCCGGTAGCCGAAAGAGCGGCAGTACTACTGCCCGAAAGTTTCGACACGCATCTTGGAAACAACTTTATGAGCACGTTTCTTGATGACAACAAAATAGACGCCGCAAAAACTGCTCATTTGGAAAATTTTGCAGCACAAATAAATTTTGAAAATACCAAACCATTACATTTTTCCGTAGTAGAATCGGATGAAATCAATGCTTTTGCGCTGCCTAACGGAGAAATTGTAGTTTACAGCGAAATTTTGAACAAAATGCAAACTTCGAGCGAGTTAGCGGCTTTACTTGCACACGAGGCAGCGCATATAAACCACCGTCATTCTATAAAAATGCTGTGCAGAGATCTCGCCGGATATATGTTGATCTCGTTGATTTTTAATGACGTGAACGGTATTATGTCTAAGTTGGCAGATAATGCTCAGCAACTTCATTCACTTTCATATTCCCGGAAATTTGAAAACGAATCCGATGAGCAGGGATTGAAAATGTTAATGGATAACCACATTAACCCCAATGGAATGCTAGAATTGTTTGAACTGATTGAAAAAGAAGAAAAAATTGCCATTCCGAAAATCATAAGTACTCACCCGCTCACAAGTGAACGTAAAGAAAATATGCAGGAAATTATCGCAAAATCAGAATATAGTTTACTTTTTAACAATAAGCTGGATTCAATTTTTTTACAGATGAAGTAGAGAAAAAAATAAACATAAAAGAAATTTCGATATCGAAAAATGGAAGAAAAAAAAAGAAAAATATATCAACAGCCTGATACCAAGCCGGTAATAGTAGAAGAGCCATTCGTTATGTATGGAACATTAAATTTAGATATGTCCAAACGTTATACGTATGCCGATTATTTGACCTGGCTGGACGATAAACGAAGGGAACTGATAAATGGTTTCATTCATTTGATGTCGGCACCTAACGCAATACATGCCCGACTGACTCATCTGACAAGTTGGTTTATGGAATCTTTTGTTAGGAAAAATAAAGGGAAATGTCAAATTTTTCACGCTCCGTTTGATGTCCGCTTACCGGTAAATAATGAAACGGCTAACGGTAAAATATACAATGTGGTTCAGCCAGATATTTGCGTGATTTGCGACTCATCCAAACTGGACGAAAAAGGATGTATAGGCGCACCCGATTTAATCGTTGAAGTGTTGTCTCCCTCTACATTAAAATACGATTGGAATTATAAATTCAACTTATACGAAGCTTCCGGAGTAAAGGAATATTGGATTGTTGACCCGAAAGCAAAAGTAGTCAACGTCTTTTTATTGCAATCCGACGGAAAATATGATTTAGGAACCGTATACGAGTGTAATCAAAAAGCTCCCGTACATATTTTTGAAGGGTTGGAAATTGATTTGAATGAGTTGTTTGAATCATAAGAAGTAAAATATCAACAGGTATGCACAATCTCTATATCATAAGCGGCTGTAATGGAGCAGGAAAGACAACGGCTTCATATACCATTTTGCCGGAATTGCTTGATTGCCGGGAGTTTGTAAATGCCGATGAGATAGCTAAAGGCTTATCACCCTTTCAACCCGAAAAAGTAGCTATCGAAGCAGGACGTATTATGCTTGCCCGCATTGACGAGTTGTTATCCAAAAAGGAAGATTTTGCTTTTGAAACGACGTTGGCGACCAAATCATACGTTAAAACAATAAAAAGAGCAAAAGAAGCAGGATATCAGGTTACACTGGTCTATTTTTGGTTGGATTCTGTCGAATTGGCTTTGGAGCGCGTGCAAACAAGGGTAAACGAAGGCGGTCATAATATTCCTGAAGATATTATCAGAAGGAGATATGTGTCGGGTATCCGGAATTTATTCCGGTTGTATTTGGATATAGTTGATTCTTGGATTATTGTAAATAACACATTTAACGAATCTGTTTTTATTTCACAAAAAGAGAATAATATATTAACTTTGTATCAACAGTCAAACTGGGAAAAACTTCAACAAATTGCTTATGACAAAAAATAAAAAATACTCTACTTTAGATAAGATAAAAATAGGTATAAATCTTACCTACGAAAAACTCGTTCAGGAAAAAGCAAAGAGAAATGCCTCTTTGGTTTTTTCCGAAAATGGTAAAATTATCCATGTAAAAGCGAAAAAATTGCTTAAAGAAATGGAAACAGCCGCGAATTGAACGAATTTGCACAAATTAAGCGCGAATATGTTATAAAATATTTTGATAATTAAATAAATAATGAAACACGCTCCTCTCTCCTCCTTTGGTAGGAGTTAGGGGGAAGTCTAAAAATAAAAATATGACATTCGAAAGTCCACATTACCTGTATCTGTTTTTTCTGTTAATACCAATGATTGCATGGTATTTATGGAAAAGAAAAACGATAACGCCCAATTTGCAAATTTCCACTACCGAAGGGTTGGAAAAAGTACCGAAAAGTTATAAATATTATCTGCTGCATCTTCCATTCGTGTTGCGGATAGGTGCACTTGCACTATTGATTATTGTCCTTGCCCGTCCGCAATCAACAGACCGGTGGTCGAATGAAAACGTAGAGGGGATAGACATTGTAATAGCACTGGATATATCCGGCAGTATGCTGGCGGAAGACTTGAAGCCCAACCGAATCGAGGCAGCCAAGGAGATAGGCGCCGAATTTGTATCTTCGCGTCCCAACGACAACATCGGACTGGTAGTATTTGCCGGCGAAAGTTTTACCCAAAGTCCGCTCACAACCGACAAGCCTGCATTAGTAAACCTGCTCAACAACGTCAGCGAACAGATGATTGATGCACAAGGTACCGCTATCGGAATGGGATTGGCAAACGCTGTGAACCGGCTCAAAGAGAGTCAGGCAAAATCCAAAGTGGTTATTCTCCTGACTGACGGATCGAACAATACCGGAGAAATTGACCCGGTTACCGCAGCCGAACTGGCAAAAACATTTGGCATCCGGGCTTACACGGTTGGTGTCGGTACAAGAGGGTTAGCCCCGTTCCCATTCCAAACCGCTTTCGGGATACAAAGACAAATGGTTGAAGCCGATATTGACGAGGAAACACTTCAAAAAATCTCGGCAATAACCGGCGGTAAATACTTCCGTGCTACCGATAATCAGTCGTTGAAAGAAATTTACAATGAAATTGACCAATTGGAGAAAACAAAGATACAAGTAAAGGAATACAGCAAAAAACAGGAGGAATATTTGCTTTTTGCCATAGCTGCTCTCATTCTTCTTATTCTTGAAATTTTATTACGAAACACGATATTAAGACATAATCCGTAGAAAGTAATACACTAATCATTAAATAACTCATCACTCAATATGTTATATTTCAGATTTGCCAACCCCGAATATTTATACCTCTTATCCATAGTTCCGCTATTGGCTGGTTGGTTTATATACACAATTTTCAGAAAGCGAATGGCGCTTAAAAAATTTGGAGATCCTGCCATTCTTGCACATTTGATGCCCGGAGCATCAAAAGGACGGCCGATAGTCAAGTTTTCATTTCTGCTGGCAGCAATTATTGGGGTCATTGGCATTATAGCCCGTCCGCAATTTGGGTCCAAATATGAAACCGTGAAGCGGCATGGCATTGAAGTGGTTATTGCGCTTGACGTGTCTAACTCGATGTTGGCGGAAGACGACTCGCGAGTAAATCGTCTCGAACAAGCCAAACGGCTGATATATAAACTATTGGAAGGAATGAATAACGATAAGCTGGGAATCGTTGTTTTCGCAGGAAAATCCTATACGCAGTTGCCGATGACAAGCGATTACCAGGCAGCTAAAATGTATATCGCTTCCATTTCGCCCAATTTGATACCACAACAGGGAACCGCTATCGGTGCGGCAATCAATATGTCGGCACGGTCATTTTCGCAACGAGAGGAAGTCGCCCGCTCAATCATCGTTATTACCGATGGTGAAAATCACGAAGACGATGCCGTTGGAGCCGCTAAAGAAGCCCATGAAAAAGGGATTCAGGTAAATGTGGTCGGAATGGGAAAAACTTCCGGTTCGCCAATTCCGGTTGCGGCTGGTACAAACAATTTCCGCAAAGACAAATCGGGAAACACCGTTATCTCCAAGCTCAACGAACAAATGGCACAAGAGATTGCTGCTGCCGGAGGAGGCATCTACGTTCGCGCCGATAACTCAAATATTTCCCTGATACAAAACGAGTTGAGTAAAGCATCTAAAGCCGACATCGAAACAAAAGTATATTCTGAGTATGATGAACAGTTTCATGTTATCGCATGGATTGTACTGATATTGTTGCTGCTCGAATTTTGCCTGTTGGAAAGACGAAATAAATTTCTTAGTAAGATAGAACTTTTTAGTTAATTAATTTTCAAATTAATACAATGGATAACCCACACAAACTAACATTCATACAAAAGAATAAAAAATCCGGCGGGTTCTCTAAATGAATAATTAAAATAAAAATTTTCGCATGAAAGAAATAAGTATAAAAATAATCATAAGCATATCGCTTTTTTGTTGCAGTGCCGCTGCTTTTTCCCAAAAAGAAAACAATGATATAAAAAAGGGAAATGAACAATATGACCAAGGAAAATATGACCAAGCTGAAATAGAATATCGCAAAGGACTGCAAAAAAACTCACAATCCTACGGTGCCAACTATAATCTTGGAAATGCGTTGTACAATCAAAAAAAATACGAAGATGCTATTCAGCAGTACCAAATAGCCGGCAGCAAGTTGAAAGAGAATGACAAGCTGGGAAAAGCTGACGTTGCCCACAATCTTGGAAACGCGCTGTTAAAAACCGGAAAATACGCAGAAAGCATACAGGCTTACAAGCAGGCTTTACGCTACAATCCGAATAACGAGGAAACTCGCTACAACCTTGCTTATGCCCAGCAAATGTTGCAACAACAGCAACAGCAGCAACCACAGCAAAATGAAGATAACCAGGACCAAAATAAAGATCAGAACGATCAAAACAAAAACCAACAGCAACAGGAACAACAGCAGCAAAACGACCAAAATATGTCGAAGGAAAACGCAGAGCAAATTCTGAAAGCAATCGAAGAGGACGAAAAGGATATACAGGAAAAAATTAAATTAAAAGAGAAGAAGGATACAAAACGTTATAATGTAGAGAAAGAATGGTAAATTTTTCTCGTAAAAAGTTTATAAAGCATCTAAATCCGGTATATGGCAAATTCTACTATTTTTGTTCTCAGCAACAACATGCAAAAGAGAACGGAAATAAAGGCCGGTAAATAATAGGAATATAGTTTTGCCGGCTCAAAATGCTTCCGATAGCTCCCGCACCGTAAAAGAGAATGTTGACGTTCATACATTATTGAAAAAATAAATGCTCAATCAATATTTTAAAACCAAGCAGTATCAGGACAGCTCCGCCGAGAAATTCCGCTTTTGATTTGTGTTTGGATCCGCATATATTTCCGATTTTTACACCAATTAAAGAGATACAAAGAGTAGTCAAGCCGATAATTAAAATTGCCGTCCAAATATTTACTTCAAGAAAAGCGAATGCCACGCCAACAGCCAACGCATCTATACTCGTAGCCACCGCCAGCAGCAGTAAAGTCATAAATCGAAACTGATTTCCTTTTACCTTTTCTTCGTCTTTTTCAAAACTTTCCTTAACCATCTTTCCGCCGATAAGTGCAAGAAGCAAAAAGGCAATCCAATGGTCTAAAAAATGGATTTTGTTTGCAAAATAGATTCCGGCAAAATATCCGGTAAGCGGCATAAGTGCCTGAAAAAAGCCAAAATACAAACCCGGCACCAACACTTCTTTTATTTTCAATTTTTTAACTGACAAACCAAGTGAAATTGAAACGGCAAACGCGTCCATCGACAAGCCGATTGCGATCAGAATGATTTCTATTAATCCCATATTCTTATTGATTCTATTTTTTATATTGGGCTGCAAAGATACATCTTTTTTATATTTTTATGTTTCAAAAAACAAAAAAAACACAAAACAAAATCAATCATTTTTTATATTCATTTCGCCAGAAACATACCTGGAAAAATGATCTTCTCTTTTTATTAGACCTCTTCGGAAAATCAGAAAATTTCTTTGCGGCTTTACGAACTTTGCGGCTTCGCGTTAAAATAAATGAATGCGCTTGCGCTTTTTGGGTTAAACGCAAAGCCGCAAAGGTTGCAAAGACACAAAGTTTTTTAGCATTAATTGTTTTCCGAAGAATTCTATTGATAAAATCCTTTCCATTGATTGTTATTTGAAAAAATTAATTATACTTTCGTGCGATAGAATTTTAGCACGAAAAAATGTTTTTGTGCCCCAAAAGACATGCAATCAATTTATATAATATGTTCAATTCACTCATATCCAAAGCACTAAAAATCAGCGAAAAGCAAGTCGCAAATACCATCAAATTACTTACAGAAGGAGCAACCATTCCTTTCATCAGCCGCTACCGGAAAGAGATGACCGGAGAGTTGAATGAAGTCCAAATTCAGGAAATTCAGGAACAGTATGAAAAACTGACCGAACTCGAAAAACGGAAAGAAAGCATCCTGAAATCCGTTGATGAACAGGGAAAATTGACAGCAGAACTCAAAAAACGCATCTCCGGAACATGGAACATGACGGAACTTGAAGACCTCTACCTCCCCTACAAGCCCAAACGCCGCACACGTGCCGAAATAGCCCGCGAAAAAGGACTTGAACCATTGGCTAAAATCCTTATGGCGCAGGTCGAAAACAATGTCGAAACCCGCGCTTTAACCTTTGTCAAAGGAGATGTAAAAGACACAGAAGAAGCGTTGAAAGGGGCAAAAGATATTATTGCAGAATGGGTTAACGAAAACGAGCAAGCACGAAACCGGGTAAGAAGAAGTTTTGAGCATGATGCCGTGATTACTTCCAAAATAATCAAGGGGAAAGAGAAAGAAGCCGAGAAATACCGCGATTACTTCGAGGTAAATGAACCTTTGCGGCGTTCCTCTTCTCATCGTCTTCTTGCTATGCGCCGCGGCGAGGCAGAGGGATTTTTGCGCGTTGGCATTTCACCCGATGATGAACAAACATTGGAACGCCTTACGCCCCTTTTTGTAAAAGGGCGTACCGAAGCATCTACACAAGTAGAAGAAGCTGTTGTTGATTCTTACAAACGGCTGATAAAACCTTCTATCGAAAACGAATTTGCCAACCAAAGCAAGGAGAAAGCTGACGAAGAGGCAATTCGCGTCTTTGCCGAAAACCTGCGCCAGCTACTTTTGGCTCCGCCGTTAGGACAAAAACGGGTACTTGCCGTTGACCCAGGCTACCGCACCGGATGTAAGGTTGTTTGCCTTGATGCACAGGGAAACTTGCTGCACAACGAAACGATTTATCCGCATCCGCCGCAAAATGAAAAATCACAAGCAGCACGCAAAATAGCCAAAATGGTGGAAGCCTACAACATTGAAGCCATTTCAATCGGCAACGGAACCGCCAGCCGCGAAACAGAGCAATTCATTCAAAATATACAGTATGACCGCAAAGTACAAGTGTTTGTCGTGAGCGAAAGCGGTGCGTCTATTTACTCCGCCTCTCCTATCGGACGCGAAGAATTTCCCAATTACGATGTAACCGTGCGCGGAGCGGTTTCTATCGGCAGGCGGTTAATGGATCCGCTGGCTGAATTGGTAAAAATCGACCCGAAATCAATCGGAGTCGGTCAATATCAGCACGATGTTGACCAGGTCAAATTAAAAAAATCTCTTGACCAAACAGTTGTCAACAGCGTGAACCTGGTGGGTGTGAACCTGAATACCGCCAGCAAGCACCTGCTTACCTATATTTCGGGATTGGGACCGCAGCTGGCACAAAACATTGTGGATTATCGCGCTGAAAATGGAGCTTTCCAGTCACGCCAAGGATTGAAAAAAGTTCCGCGGCTGGGCGAAAAGGCATTTGAGCAATGTGCCGGATTCCTTCGTATTCCGGATGCCGGTAATCCGCTAGATAACTCTGCCGTCCATCCGGAAAGCTATGGAATCGTGGAGCAAATGGCAAAAAATCTGAAGTGCACTGTTCCCGAACTGATTCAAAACAAGGAGTTGCGGCAACAAGTCAACCTGCAAGATTACGTTTCTGAAAAAACCGGACTTCCGACACTCAAAGATATTATGCAAGAGTTGGAAAAACCGGGAAGGGATCAGCGGCAGACAATCAAAGTTTTCGCATTTGACCCGGCAATCCGCACGATTGATGATGTGAAGGTAGGTATGCGCCTGCCCGGCATTGTAACCAATGTAACCAATTTCGGAGCATTTGTCGATATAGGTATTAAAGAAAACGGATTAGTACATGTTTCCCAATTAGCAAACCGGTTTATTTCTAATCCCGCAGAAGTAGTCGCTCTCCATCAGCACGTTGAAGTTAGTGTTATTGAAGTGGATAGGGAACGGAAACGGATACAGCTTTCGATGAAAGGATGATAGAAGACAGGCAAAATTTAAAGAATTTACGTCATGCAACAATCTCTATTTGGTTATTTTCGGGATCCATAATGCAGCTTTCGTAATATCCATCGCCGGTTGTCCGGGGTTGGCTAACTATTTGGTAACCGTCATTTTCCAGTTGTCTTGTCAATTCATCCACTTTTTCCTTGCTTCCGACACTGAATGCAATATGTATGTAACCAGCATTATTGAGTTCTTCCGGCACATTAATCAAGTTTTCTTTTGTCATAATTTCCAAACGGCATTCGCTGTTGTCAAATGTTAAAAAATAAGTCTTTAGTCCGGTTTGGGGGTTATGATACAGATTGTTTGATTTGGCAAGAAAATACTTTTCGTAAAATGATTTTATCTTTTCCAAATCGGTTACATACATGGCTATGTGACTTATTTTTGTCATTTTAGGTAGTTAAATGTTTCCCACAAAGATACAAAGAGCACAAAGGATTTTGTCTTTTTAGGTAGTTAAATGTTCCCACAAAGGTACAAAGAGTACAAAGGATTTTGTCTTTTAGGTAGTTAAATGTTCCCACAAAGGCACAAAGAGCACAAAGGATTTTATATGCTTAAATCTCCTTAATCCGGTCAATTAGCTCATTTCCAAGTGCTGTTTTTGTTTGGATATGATTTATTACTTCCAAAACGAATGGATTTTTGTCAAAATCGCCGCGCACATTCTCAAAATCTTTTTGCTTTTCATCATCGGTGCCGTCTACTCCAAAACTTGTTTTTACTTTCAGCGTAAACTCTTTTTTGGCATCTTCATACAAGATTTCATCGAGCGAAACAACCGATCTTTTCCACTTTTCGACCAAGTGAATCACATCTTCTACGGTTATCTCTTCAATTGATTTGTTTAAGCGTTCCTGAATTTTGTTAACCGCCCAAGTCCATTCAAGGGTGTAATAGTTTTTATGTATTTCGGCAAAACATGCGTTTAATTGCTTGATAGAGTCAAACTTACCCTGCTCTATGCCGTCCATAATCTCATCGATAGAACTTTTAGGCGCAATTAACCCGGCAATATCTACCCATTCGCCCATTCCTACGTGCGTATCGGGACGGAGACGTTGGCGAATTTCTTCGATAGAATGGAAGTTAGTCTTTTCCAGGCGTTTAATAATAGAGTTGCCTAAAAATTTGTAAATTCCCATCTCATAGAGATTTAATCCTTTCCGAAGCGACGAGTTTTTAATTTTTGTACTGTGATAATAATAAGTATCGCAAGTCTCTCCTGAAATATTTTGCAGCGAACGGAGAATTTCTTGTCCAGCCATCATCTTTTGAATGGTGTAGGGACTAAGCAAGTTGAAATTGATTTGATCTAATTTTTCAGGGTCTTTCCGCTTATCCCTTTTGGGCCATTTTTGTGCATCGCGGATGGTTCCCACGCTTTTAAGATTGGCTGCCGGGACAAGTATCGTTTCGTTGTTTTGCTCAATCATGTAGGAAAACGGCAGGTTTGATGTATCCGAATGGTCGGTGTGACGTCCCATTACGAGCGTAAAAGCTCCGATTTTGGCGGGCCAAAGAATGTAGGAATCACTCGTTGTTTTTGAACCGCGCTCTACAATTCCCTGATGAATAGGTCCCAACTTGTACATGTGGTTGCTTTGGTTGGAACCACTACCGGCATTCAGAAACGAAAACATGCCGGCAATCAGCAGGCTCGACTTATGGTGCGTTACAGTAAACGGCCCGGCAAAAACAGCAGTCGACTCTCCGTGAAACCCTTGACAGTTGCAGAAAAAGAGCGAGTCAATGGCTGAGTATTGCTTGCCTATCTGGCAGGCTTGCCCTACAAAACAGCGGTCGAGCAATGCGCCTTCGGTAATTTCACTTCCCGAAGAGACGATAAAATCGTGTGCTATCACATTTACACCAAAATAAACAGGAGCCTCTTTGTTACTGTTGATACTTCCGTTTATTAATTCGGCACAACCTTCTATCGTGGCATAATTGCCTATTTTTACATTCTTGATGATTTTGCAATTCCGAATAGAAACATTATTTCCAATAAATCCGGTTTCTGAAGCAATACTATTATTGTACGTTTGAATTAACTTATCCAAATTCTTGATCATTTCCGGACGGTGCCTGTACAAAGACATCATATAAGCAACGTGTGCCGACAAAAGATCACAAGCCGGTACTTCCCTACCTCCCCCTTCGTTGAGTGCCGAAACCGGTGTTCCGTTTCCAAACCTGCTTTTTTCGGTAACAGCAAGAAAATCTATGTTTTCGAGATAAGAATCATCGCCAACAATATAGTTAGCAAGATAATTGTTTATTGTCCCAATGTAAACATTATCACCAATAGTGCAATTATGAATGGTTGCGTTGGAAATACCGGAATGCTTACGGATATTTCCGTCAAGCATATATTCTTTCTCAAAAACGCCAAGTCTGATTTGTCCGGTAAAAACAACGTTTCTTACCCGTTGAGCATCAAATTTTTCAGCAACTTGTATATTTTCCCAACTATCCGCACTACAATTTTGGCGGGTTAGCGTTTCAATTTCAGTTAGGGTTAGATTTCTGTAAATTTTCATTTTTTTGTCTTTTTTAAATTCCAAAGAAAAATAAAAGTTATCTTCAACGTCTTCTTTCATTCACCGGACTACCGGCAACAAAAGCGATATATCATTTTGAAGAATATTAAAAATTTGCATTGTATCTACTTCAAAATATTGATGTGCAATTATATCGCGTAAATCCATTACTCCTTTCCAAGGATTAGCCACGCGCCGCCGGACCAAAAATTCCAATACTCGAAATGCCGTAATGCGCAGCCCGGTTGTGTTTGAATTTCTTTAATAATTGCAAGTATTCATTAGTTGTTCTCATAATTGTCTTATATATAATGATACTAATTGCAAATATAAAATAATTTTGGCTCTATAATATCTTGAATAGGTTATTTTTAACACACAAAAAACAAGCAGTTAAATTTTACCTTCTCAAGACGTTATAATTTAAAACTCCGAAGAAAAATGAAACCTGATTTTCGGAAAATCGTTCTGCGCCATTTGTAAAATATAACCGGAATCAGCAAGAAAAACATCCCTACCCTCTTTATCTGCAGCCATATACTGATACTTGCGCTTTTTGAATGTTTCCAACTCCTCGCGGTCATCGCTTTCAATCCAGCAGGCTTTGTACAGGTTAATCGGTTCCCAGCGGCATTGTGCATTGTATTCGTGCAAGAGGCGGTATTGGATCACTTCAAACTGCAATTGTCCGACCGTTCCAATGATTTTTCTTCCGTTAAACTGATTGGTAAATAGTTGAGCCACCCCTTCATCCATCAACTGTTCAATACCTTTATTCAATTGTTTGGATTTCATCGGGTCATCATTCTCAATATATTTAAACATTTCGGGCGAGAAGCTCGGCAATCCTTTGAAGTGGATTACTTCGCCGGAAGTCAGCGTGTCGCCGATTTTGAACGTTCCGCCATTATCCGGAAGTCCGATAATATCGCCCGGATACGCTTCGTCCACCGTCTCCTTTTTCTGCGCCATAAAAGCTGTTGGGGCAGAAAATTTCAACATTTTATTATGACGGATATGCTTGTAGTTCACATTACGCTCAAATTTCCCCGAACAGATTTTCACAAAGGCAATACAACTGCGGTGGTTAGGATCCATATTGGCGTGGATTTTGAACACAAACCCGGAAAAATTATTCTCCTGCGGCTTCACAATCCGCTCAACGGCTTCAACCGGTTGAGGTTCAGGAGCAATCCGCACGAAACAATCCAGCAATTCCTTTATTCCGAAATTATTCAGCGCACTGCCGAAAAAGACGGGAGCAACTTGTCCGGCGCGGTATTTTTCCACGTCAAATCCGGGATAAACGCCTTCGACCAGCTCCAAATCTTCGCGCAATTTGGCGGCATCATCGCCGATATATTTTTCCAGTTCAGGGCTATTCACGTCTTCAAATGCAACAGATTCGGTTACCACCTGTTTATTTGGAGTATATAAATCCAGCTTTTGCTGAAAGATATTATAAACACCCTTGAACTTATCTCCCTGGTTAATAGGCCAACTAAGCGGGCGAACCTTAATATTCAGTTCGGATTCAATTTCATCCAGCAAATCAAACGGATCATTTCCCAATCTATCCATTTTATTGATAAAGACAATGACCGGCGTGTTGCGCATACGGCAAACGTTCATCAGTTTACGCGTCTGTGTTTCCACCCCTTTTGCCACGTCCACTACAATAATAACGCTATCTACGGCAGTCAGCGTGCGGAACGTATCCTCCGCAAAATCCTGGTGGCCGGGGGTATCCAAAATATTAATTTTGTATCCGTCGTAATCAAAACCCATCACGGAAGTTGCCACCGAAATTCCCCTCTGCTTCTCAATCTCCATCCAGTCGGAAGTCGCTGTTTTCTTTATTTTATTTGATTTTACCGCGCCTGCAATGTGAATAGCTCCACCGAAAAGCAATAATTTTTCGGTCAAAGTAGTTTTCCCTGCATCGGGATGGCTGATAACAGCAAAAGTTCGCCTACGCTTAATCTCTTCGTTTAAACCCATTTATCTTATATTGAAAAATTCGAGGCGTAAAGGTATGAAAATAATAGTGAATTTCAAGGGAGGGAGACTCAAAAGTCGAAAAATACGCTCGTCATTGCAGGTTTGACCCGCAATCTCCTAATAATCAGCACGGCTGTTTTCGACAATTGAATTCCTATGTTTGTATTGCGTTAAAAAAAACACATAAGTTATCGGTATTATTTACTTTTGGATTTAGACTATGCTGTATTCATAACACACTGATAATCTATTACTTAACATTATTATAACCGTATTTTATCCTATCTTTATAATTTGTCAAAAAACAACAAAACAACTGATTTTCAGTAAGTTATGTAATATATTTTTAAATTATATTTCAAGTTATTTCTTTAATTTTCAATTGATTATGTAAATTTATAACGAACTATTGTAGATATAAAAAATGGATCATTTTAATACGCTTCGTCATTTAATTATCAACAACCCCAATTTATTTTCTTAAATTATTTGGCAAAATCAAATAACTTTCTCAAATTTGCGCCTCGAAATACTATATTAACACATAAATAACAAATATGAGTTCAGGTGAAATCTTTATAGTCATTTTCCTTACGGCTATTGTTTTGGTTTCTGCGGCGTTGATTATCGCCAATTTGATTGCTCCCCGTTCGAGTAACCCTCAGAAAGGTGAACCTTACGAATGCGGTATCCCGACAAGGGGAACTTCTTGGATGCAGTTCAAAGTCGGATACTACCTTTTTGCCATTCTTTTCTTAATGTTTGATGTGGAGACGGTTTTGCTGTTTCCGTGGGCAGTCATTATGAAAAGTCTTGGTGTAGCAGGGCTTTTTAGTATCTTGTTTTTCTTGCTAATCCTTGTTCTTGGATTGGCTTACGCATGGAGGAAAGGAGCATTAGAATGGAAGTAAAAGACATTTCAATCAAAAACATGAAGTACGAAGACTTCAACGACAACCAATATTTGGAACAATACGTTGAGGAACTTCGGAAAGGTGGTGTTAATGTCGTTATCGGCAAGTTAGACGATTTTATTAATTGGGGACGTTCAAACTCGGTTTGGCCGCTCGTATTTGCCACAAGCTGTTGCGGTATCGAATTTATGTGCGTGGGTGCGGCTCCTGCCGGCTTTGCCCGTTTCGGATGGGAAGTAACGCGAAATTCGCCGAGACAAGCCGATGTGGTTTTCGTTTCCGGAACCATCGTACACAAAATGGCTCCGGTTTTGAAACGCTTATACGATCAAATGCCGGAACCGAAATATGTGATGGCAGTCGGCAGTTGCTCTATTTCGGGCGGACCGTTCAAGGATTCCTACCACGTTGTAAAAGGTACGAATGAGATTATTCCGGTGGATGTTTACATTCCGGGATGTCCGCCTCGTCCGGATGCGATGCTTTACGGTATGATGCAGTTGCAACGTAAAATCAAACTGGAAAACTTTTTCAAACTCCCGCAAAAACCTGAAATTGCCGATAAAGTTGTTGAAGGCGAAAATATTTGAGTATGGAACACATAAAGAAAATTATTTTATCGGCTGCTCCCGATGCCGTTATTGAGGAAGCTCAATACTTATCGGCTACCATCGATCCGGGCAAATTGAGAAAAGTAGCATTGGCTTTGAAAGATAAAGGTTTCGATTACCTGATGAATTTGACCGGAATGGATTACGGCGATTCACTCGGAACCATCTATCACATTTCTTCCGACAAAGAAAAAAAGAGTGTCGTTGCGCTGAAAACAAGTACGACAGACCGCGAAAACCCGGAACTATACACGGTTAGCGATATTTGGAAATCAGCAAATCTTTACGAACGCGAAGTATTTGATTTCTTCGGAATCAGGTTTATCAACCATCCCGATATGCGCCACCTTTTCCTTCGCGCCGATTGGAACGGTTTCCCTTTCCGCAAAGATTATGATACAAACCCGGAACTCAATCCTATCCCATTGGTTAACCAATCCATTGAGGATATGGAGTGTGTACCGACTTTGACTGTTGACGAAAAAGGAGAGATTAAAAGTAAAACAGGCAGTCTATTTGACAGCAAGGAATACGTTATCAATATCGGTCCGCAACACCCTGCTACACACGGGGTTCTTCACTTACGCGTATCAATGGACGGGGAAATCATTAACAAGGTTGACCCTAATTTCGGATACATTCACCGCGGAATTGAAAAGATGTGCGAAAAAATGACCTATCCGCAAATCTTGCATTTAACCGACCGTTTGGATTACCTTTCCGGCACAATGAACCGCCACGCGATGTGTCTTTGTGTTGAAAATGCACTTCAAGTGGAAGCTACACAACGAGCACAATATGTCCGCGTAATTTTGGACGAATTGACACGCATTGCCTCCCACTTATTGGGTTGGGGTTGTATGTGTATGGATATGGGGTCGATTACCGCCTTTGTATATGGTATGCGCGACCGCGAGAAAATTATGGATATTTTCGAGGAAACAGGCGGCGGACGCTTGATGGTTAATTACAGCGTAATCGGCGGATTGTCGGAAGATATTCATCCGAATTTCCAAAAACGCGTAAAAGAGTTTATTCCTTATATGCGTAAAATGATTAAGGAATATCATATTCTCTTTACCGGAAATCCGATTGCCACAGGTCGTATGAAAGGCATTGGTTTCTTGAAAAAAGAAGATGCTATCAGTTTAGGTGTAACCGGTCCGGCTGCCCGCGCCTCTAATTTTGCCTGCGATGTACGCAAAATTTCTCCTTATGCCGTTTACGATAAAGTAAATTTTGAAGAAGTTATCCGTAAAGAGGGAGGAACATTCGACCGTTATATTATCCGCTTGGACGAAATTGAGCAATCGCTTCGCATTATTGAGCAGTTGATTGACAATATTCCGGATGATGGTTTCTGTACAAAAGTGCCGAAACTGATTAAACTTCCGGCAGGCGAATACTATCAACGTGTGGAAAATGCGCGCGGGGATTTCGGGGTTTATATCAACAGTAAAGGAGACAAAAATCCGTATCGTGTAAAATTCCGCTCGCCGTGTATGACGTTGATTTCAGCATTAGATCCGCTTTGTAAAGATGAAAAATTAGCGGACTTAATTATGATTGGGGCGTCGCTGGACTATGTAATTCCGTGTGCTGACAGATAATCAGTGCGATTAAGTGATTAGTGATAAAGAGATTAATAATAAAAATATATGTTAGAATTAGCACCAATAAAAGAAATGATTCACACACTGTTGGGAGAATGGATTCCGGCAGCTTGGGCGGTTTCATTGATTGAATACGTCCTTATCGGTGTCATTTTCCTTACTTTGTATGCCGTTTTGGCACTCATCTTGATTTACGTGGAACGTAAGGTTTGCGCCTTCTTCCAATGCCGTATCGGACCAAACCGGGTTGGCCCTTGGGGTTTATTACAGAGTATTGCGGATATGATTAAGATTCTCTTGAAAGAGATTATCCGTATCGACCGCACAGACCAATTCCTGTTCAAAGTTGCCCCTTTCATCGTCATTATGGGTTCATTCCTGACGTTCGGAGCGTTGCAATTTGGAGACGAATTATTTGCAATTGACTTCAATGTCGGTGTTTTTTACCTGTTAGCCGTATCATCTTTGGGCGTAGTAGGTATTCTGTTAGCCGGCTGGGCAAGTAACAATAAATATACGCTGATTGGAGCTATGCGTAGTGGTGCTCAATTAGTAAGTTACGAACTTTCGGCAGGGATTTCGTTATTGACTATCGTGATTCTTGCAGGTGATATGCAACTTTCAAACATCATCGCAGCACAAGCTGATTCGTGGTTTATCTTCAAAGCTCCAATTCCGGTTTTCATCGCATTCATCATCTATTTGATTGCCGGACACGCAGAAACAAACCGTGGACCATTTGACTTACCGGAAGCTGAATCGGAATTAACTGCCGGTTATCACACCGAGTATTCGGGTATTCAATTCGGATTCTTCTACCTGGCTGAGTATTTGAATATGTTCATCATTGCCGGTATTGCTACAACGATGTTCCTCGGCGGATGGCAGCCGTTACAAATCAACGCCGGATGGGCAGCAGGATTCAACGAAGTAATGTGGTGGATCCCGTCATACTTATGGTTCTTCGGAAAAGTATTTGCTTTGGTATTCCTTAGCTTGTGGGTTCGCTGGACATTCCCGCGCCTTCGCATCGACCAGCTATTGAAATTGGAGTGGAAAATATTGATGCCGATAAGTTTAGTGAATTTGCTGTTAATGGCAGTATGGGTTTTAATTTTTTAATTAAATAACGAATATGATTAACTATATAAAAGAATTATTTTCCGGAATTTGGGCGCTGATACAGGGAATGTGGATTACAATGCTCAATTTCTGCCGTCCGAAAATAACGGAACAGTATCCCGAAAACAGGGGAAAAAATCAGATGTTCGATCGTTTTCGCGGTGAACTGACAATGCCTCACAACGCAAACAACGAACATAAATGTACTGCCTGCGGATTGTGTCAAAGTGCTTGTCCGAACGGAACAATCACCGTCATTTCTAAGCAAATCGCAACCGGAGAAGGTAAAACAAAAAAAGTGTTGGATAAGCATTTATACGACATTGGCAGTTGCACATTCTGCGATTTATGCCGTCAGGCTTGTAATTTCAACGCACTCGCCTGGTCTCAAAACTTTGAACACGCCGTATTTACCCGGTCTACATTGGTAAAACAGTTGAACAAACCGGGTTCAAAGGTAGAAGAAAAGAAAGTTGCCGCACCAACACCTACACCAACTGTTAAGAAAGAGGAAAGTGCGAAAAATATAGAAACTAATACTCAACAATCGTAATCAGATAAGATATGGAACTTTCATCCTATTTGGAATATTTACAATCGCTGCTGGTTTATTTGACACCGTCAAATATTACCTTCTTTATCCTTGCAGCGGTTATTTTAGTCTGTGGATTTCTGTCGGTAACAACGACAAAAATATTGCGTGCTGCCACTTACCTCTTTTTTGTACTCGTTGCCATTGCGGGGCTTTACCTGCTAATGAATTATCAGTTTTTGGCCGCCGTGCAACTGTCTGTCTATGCAGGAGGGATTGTCGTTCTGTTCGTTTTTGCCATCTTGTTAATACAGCGTATTGGCGAAGAGACGGAAAAAATCACGTTCAGTAAAAAAACATTAAGTGCCATTGCAGCCGTTTCCGGCGTCATATTATGCGCAGTGCTTATTTTCGGCTACGGTTTCATCTATGATATTGACGCCGCAAATGAATTTGCAGCAACGATTGATATGCAAAAAATCGGACATACATTAATGGGGACGGATAAATATCAATATTTACTTCCATTTGAGGCAGCAGGTGTTTTACTACTTGCCTGTATCGTAGGTAGTATTATTATTGCACAAAAAAATAAGGAGGGTAAAAAATGAACTTACCAATAGAATGTTATTTAATAGTGAGTACACTCCTGTTTTTTATCGGAGTTTACGGATTTATTGCCCGCAGAAACCTGATAGGTATTTTGCTGTCAATCGAATTAATGCTGAACGCAGCGAATATCAATTTTGTGGTATTCAACCGTTTTCTATTTCCAAATCCGTTGGAAGGTTATATGTACAGCCTTTTCATCATCATTGTAGCGGCGGCAGAGACAGCAATTGCTATCTCTATCATCATTAATATTTACCGGAATATGAAGAATATTAATGTGGACAGTATTAGAGAATTGAAAAATTAAAAAAATTAAATTTATGGAAATAACAACTCTAACAATACTATTATTACCCTTTCTGATGTTCCTATGTTTAGGCTTATTTGGTAAACGTTTAGGCACTAAATTATCCGGATTATTGGGAACTGCGGGAATGTCTATTGTGACAATATTAGCTTATTATACGGCATTTCAATACTTTACAGGAAGTATAGACGGCGCAAAATCCGGAGATGAATTTTTAAAAGTAGTCGTTTTTAATCAAGAATGGCTTAGTTTTGCGAGCATAGGCGCACCTAATTTAGTTATCAATTTGGGTGTATTGCTCGACTCTATCTCAGTAATGATGCTGGTGGTTATCACTACCGTATCATTGATGGTGCATATTTACAGTTTAGGATATATGCACGGTGAAAGCGGATTTCAACGTTATTACGCCGTTTTGTCGCTCTTCTCTTTCGCCATGTTGGGGCTGGTTGTGGCAACTAACATTTTCCAAATGTATATTTTTTGGGAATTGGTGGGTGTTTCTTCGTTCTTGCTGATTAGTTTCTATTTCACAAAACCATCAGCCGTAAAAGCTGCGAAGAAAGCATTTATAGTAACCCGCTTTGCCGACATGTTCTTCCTGATTGGTATTTTGATTCTCTCTTACTACACGAAAACATTCGATTTCGGAGATTTAACCGCTAACAATGCGGCTCTTGTATCAACCTCATTTGCCGGTGCTACTTTTATGGGACTTTCGGTTGCCTCTATCGCCACAATGTTGATATTTTTAGGCGGTGCGGGAAAATCGGCAATGTTCCCATTCCATATTTGGTTGCCCGATGCAATGGAAGGACCGACACCTGCCTCTGCGTTAATCCACGCTGCGACAATGGTTGTAGCCGGTGTTTTCCTGGTGGCAAGATTGTTTCCGGTTTATTTTCACGTTACACCTGATATACTGGAAGTTATCGCATATATTGGTGCATTCACAAGTTTATTTGCCGCCGTTATTGCTTGTACGCAAACAGATATAAAACGGGTTCTCGCCTTCTCTACTATTTCACAAATTGCTTATATGTTAGTAGCGTTGGGAGTTTCGAAATTCGATCATGGACTTGGATTTACGGCTTCCATGTGGCACTTGTTCACACACGCAATGTTCAAAGCGTTGTTATTCCTCGGTGCCGGTGCGATTATCCATGCTGTTCACAGCAACGAAATGGGATCAATGGGTAATCTTCGCAAATATTTGCCCATTACACACGCAACATTCTTAATCGCTTGCTTGGCGATTGCAGGTATTCCGCCGTTCTCCGGATTTTTCTCGAAAGACGAAATTTTGGTTGCGGCAGCTGACTCGAATAAAATCATCTTCCTCTGTCAAGTATTTGTAGCCGGACTGACGGCATTCTATATGTTCCGCTTGTATTTCCGTATTTTCTGGCACAACGAAAAAGACTACGGACATCACAAACCACACGAAGCTCCGGCGAATATGTTCGTTCCGTTAATCATTTTAGCCGTCTTCACTTGTATCAGCGGATTTTTCCCTTTCGGTAAATTTATTACTGCTGACGGACTTCCGTTTGAAATTCATACACATTGGGCGGTCGCTATTCCGAGCGTCCTGGTTGCTGTCTTTGGTATTGCCATTGCAACGATTCTTTACAAGAAAGAAAATACTCGTCCGGACGCTATTGCAAAATCAATCAAGCATTTGTACACGTATGCACACAACAAATTTTACATTGATGAAATATACTTGTTTATTACAAACAAAATCATCTTTGATAAAGTTTCAAAACCGATTGCCTGGTTTGACCACTATGTAATTGACGGTTTTATGAACCTCACTGCTTGGGTTACTCAAAAAACATCATTTGAGATACGCGAATTCCAAAGCGGAAACGTTCAGCAATATGCGTGGGTATTCGTTATGGGTGTAGTAGCCATAGTGGCGTTTGTGATTTATTTATGATGATAGGAAATTAATTACGATAAAATACAGAAAAAATGAATATATTATCTTTATTTGTAGCTATTCCGATGCTGATGATGGCAATTATTTTTTGCCTGAAAAGCAAGCAAGCTATTCGTATGGTGATGGCAGTAGGTTCGTTTGCGATCCTTGCCACAGCGGTTTATTTAACATTTGCTTTTCTTGAGCAAAGAGCCAATGGCGATATGGCTGAATTTTTGTTCACCTACAATTATGTTTGGTACGAAACATTTAATATTCAATATGCTATTGGTGTAGACGGAGTTTCTGTTGCTATGCTATTGCTTTCGGGCGTAGTGGTTATTACCGGAGTATTTGCCTCCTGGGGAATGGAGTTTCAAACCAAGGAATTTTTCTTGTGGTTTTTGATGCTTTCCATCGGGGTTTTCGGATTCTTTATTTCGATTGACCTCTTCACTATGTTCCTGTTCTACGAGGTAGCATTGATTCCAATGTATCTGCTGATCGGACTTTGGGGAAGCGGCAAAAAAGAGTACTCGGCAATGAAACTGACATTAATGTTGATGGGAGGTTCAGCTTTCTTGATGGTGGGAATTTTCGGAATTTACTTCTTCTCCGCACCGGAAGGACAACAGTTGACTTTTGATATTACTAAAATAGCCCAAAGCAGCGTGATGCCAATCGAAATGCAACGGATATTCTTCCCGCTTACATTTGTCGGATTTGGTGTATTGGGAGCTATGTTCCCATTCCACACCTGGTCGCCCGATGGTCACGCCTCAGCTCCTACTGCCGTTTCGATGCTCCATGCCGGAGTCTTAATGAAACTCGGAGGTTACGGATGTTTCCGCGTAGCCATGTACTTAATGCCGGAAGCAGCAAGTGAACTGGCTTGGATTTTCATTATCCTGACAGGTATCAGCGTAGTGTACGGAGCATACAGCGCCTGCGTTCAAAACGACTTGAAATACATCAACGCCTACTCTTCAGTAAGCCATTGCGGATTAGTACTTTTCGCCTTGCTGATGATGAATAAAACAGCGATGACCGGAGCTATCCTGCAAATGGTTTCTCACGGTTTGATGACGGCTCTTTTCTTTGCCCTTATCGGTATGATTTACGGTCGGACACACACGCGCGATATACGCGAAATGGGCGGTTTGATGAAGATAATGCCGGTATTGAGCGTTTGTTACGTTATTGCCGGTTTGGCATCATTGGGGCTTCCGGGATTAAGCGGATTTGTAGCTGAAATGACCATTTTCGTAGGTTCCTTTGAACACGCTGATCTATTCCGCCGGACTATGGTGATCCTCGGTTGTTCTTCCATCGTGGTTACAGCGGTTTACATTCTGAGAGTAGTAGGAAAAATCCTTTTCGGCCCGGTACAGGACAAACATCACGAGGCATTGACCGATGCTGTTTGGCACGAAAAAATAGCCACTTTTGGTTTGATTATTGCGATTGCCGGTATTGGTATCGCTCCTCTTTGGCTGTCGAATATGATAGGTGACGGAATTGAAAATATTGTGAAACTGTTCTAAATAATTAAATATGGATTTCAGTAATTATCTTGATTTTTTATCAATGCGCCACGAATTATCGTTGGTGGCAGTTTTGGTTCTTCTTTTATTGACCGACCTTTTTCTCGGAGAAAAAGAAAAGAAATATTTCCAGCCGATTGCTATTGGTGTTTTCTTGATACACACAATTTACGGATTCTATCTAAGTTGGAATAGCTATAACGATAGTGGTACACAACTATATTTTTCAGGAATGTATCAAACTTCGGAAATACATCTTTTCGTTAAAAATATCTTGAATCTCGGTACACTGTTCGTATTTTTGTTCGCTCATCATTGGAACAAAAACGGGAACAAGTGGGCAAGCGGAGAGTTTTACTTCCTTACATTGGCAACGCTGTTTGGTATGTATTTAATGATTTCTTCGGGTGATTTCTTACTATTTTATATCGGATTGGAAACGGCTTCTATCCCAATGGCAGCGTTGGTAGCACTTAACAAATACAGACACGAATCAGCCGAAGCGGGAGCCAAATACATTCTTTCGGCAGCCTTTTCTTCCGCGATTATGCTGTTTGGTATTTCTTACATCTACGGTACTTGCGGTTCGCTATACTTCGAGGAAGTAGCAAAAATGTTTACTGCAACCCCATTGCAAATTATGGCAATGATTTTCTTCAGTGCCGGTATGGCGTTTAAAATCTCGTTGGTTCCGTTCCACTTGTGGACTGCCGATACTTACGAAGGCGCTCCTACTCCGGTTACCGCTTATTTATCGGTTATTTCAAAAGGAGCCGCCGTGTTTGCCTTTATGTGCATCCTGTTCAAAGCTTTCGGAAACTATCCGGAGTTTTGGCAACAAATATTATGGTGGGGTATCGTAATTACAATTACCGTTGGTAATCTCTTTGCTATTCGTCAAAAGAACCTCAAACGTTTCCTTGCTTTCTCGTCTATTTCGCAAGCAGGATATATTATGTTGGGTGTAATTGCCGGTACTCCGGAAGGTATGACCGCAACAGTTTACTACATCTTCATTTATTTATTTACGAACTTGGCGGCTTTCGGTGTAATTTCTACCATTGAAAACCAAACCGGAAAAGTAAGAATGGATGATTACGATGGCCTATACGGAACCAATCCGAAATTGGCGGTTATTATGATGTTAGTCATGTTCTCCTTGGGTGGTATTCCGCCATTTGCAGGATTTTTCAGTAAATTCTTCATTTTCGCCGCCGCAGCCGAACAAGGTCAATATTTGTTGGTATTTATCGCGCTGTTAAACACAATCATTTCTTTATACTACTACCTGTTAGTCGTAAAAGCGATGTTTATCAATAAATCAGAAAGTCCGATTCATACGATCAAAAGCGACAGAATGTCGGTTATCGGATTGGTGGTTTGTACAGCCGGTATTTTGGTATTAGGACTTATCAGTCCGATTTATCAGTATATTGATGGGATTAGCTTTGGGATGTAAAGTAATATCCTAATGTTTCGTTTCCCACAAAGACACAAAGGACACAAAGAAAAATAAAAACTTTGTGTCCTTTGTGCCTTTGTGGGAAACATTTGTTTTATTGAAAATTTCTTGCGGCACTCAAAAAGATATTGCAAGTCATAAGTGTTTTTTTTCGCAAAGACGCGAAGAAATTTTCTGATTTTCCGCAGAGGTCTATTAAGTCATTTTTATCGTATTATTATAAACCGTATTAAAAACATCAAAAACGTGATATGAAACATTCGCGGCATACCACGTTTTTTTTATTTTTCACAAAATATCAAAAGAACAGTTTCTTCAATTCCTCTTTCTTATCTGTTTTTTCCCAAGTGAAAAGCTCTACTTCTTTTACAATTTTATTTCCTTTTCCGTCAAAGAAAATTTTTGTTTTCGTTTCGGGGGTGCGACCAACGTGTCCGTAAGAAGCTGTTTCCTCGTAAATTGGATTTCTCAGTTTCAAGCGTTCTTCAATGGCTTTCGGGCGCATGTCAAACAGTCCGCTTTCTTTGATCTTTTTGGCAATTTCACCGTCCGAAAGGTTGATTTTGGCAGTGCCGTAAGTGTTGATATAGAGGTTCATCGGTTCGGCTACACCAATCGCGTAGGCGACTTGTACCAATACTTCCGAAGCAACTCCGGCAGCTACGATGTTTTTTGCTAAATGACGAGCGGCATAGGCGGCCGACCGGTCAACCTTGGATGGGTCTTTACCCGAGAATGCACCGCCACCGTGTGCACCTTTTCCACCGTAAGTGTCTACGATGATTTTACGTCCGGTCAATCCTGTATCGCCGTGAGGACCGCCGATTACGAATTTACCGGTTGGGTTTACATGTAATTTATAATCGCCTTTAAACAGAGCGGCAAACTGATTGTCTTTCGCAATCACGCGAGGAAGTAAAATTTCCTGTACGTCTTTTTTTATTTGCGCCACCATTTCCTCATCGGCTTGTTCTTGCGATTTTCCGTTTCCGGCCGGAATGAACTCATCGTGCTGGGTCGAAACAACAATAGCATCTATTCGTTTCGGCTTGTTGTCGTCGCCATATTCGATGGTAACTTGCGATTTGGCGTCCGGACGAAGGTATGTCATCTCCTTGCCTTCACGGCGGATAGCAGCTAATTCGATCAACAGTGCGTGAGATAAATCCAGAGATGTTGGCATCATATTATCTGTTTCGTCACAAGCGTAACCGAACATCATGCCTTGGTCGCCCGCACCTTGGTCGTATGACTCGGCACGTTCTACCCCGCGATTAATATCGGGCGATTGTCCGTGTATAGCAGAAAGAATCCCGCAGGAATTTCCGTCAAACATATACTCACTTTTGGTGTAGCCGATACGGTTAATCACCCCGCGTGTAATTGCCTGCGCATCAATATGTGCAGTGGTTTTTACTTCGCCGGCAAGCACAACTTGTCCGGTAGTAACGAGTGTTTCGCAAGCTACTTTTGAAGTAGCATCCTGTGCTAAATAATTATCAAGGATTGCATCGGAAATTTGGTCGGCAACTTTGTCCGGATGTCCTTCCGATACAGATTCGGACGAAAAAAAGTATCCCATAAGTTTTTAATTAATAAATAACAATTAACAATAATATTTTTCTCTATTGGGAAGTTTTTGGCAAGCAGAATGTGTAAAAAGCAGTATTGTTTTTTAGCATTTTTTTTCGTGGTTGCAATCAGCCAAATCCCTCCACATTTACGAACACAAAAGTATGGAAAAAAGTACTTAAAAACAAGAAATAAATGTTGTTTTTTCTAAACGGATAAGAATTGAGAAGAAGTGAAAGCACGAAATTACATCTTTGTTTCCTTTCGTGCTTTCGCTTCTTCGCGGGTTATGTTAGGTAAGACGAACTAATTGATTCATTTTCGCACACACGGCGGATAGTGTCTGCAAAAAAATCGGCAATTGAAATAATATGCGCTTTTTTACAGGTTTTATTAAATGGTATTGAGTTCGTGAAAATAAGTTCGGTCAGGCTTGAGTCATCTATGCGTGAACTTGCCGGGTCGGACATTACGGCGTGTGTCACGACTGCACGAACCGATCTTGCACCTGCGTTGAGCATAATATCGGCAGCTTTGGTCAGTGTTCCGGCGGTGTCTACCATGTCGTCCAGGATGATTACGTTTTTGTCTTGTACGTCGCCGATAATGGTCATTTCGCTTACTACGTTTGCTTTTTCGCGGCTTTTGTGGCAAAGTACCATTGGGCAGCCCAAATATTTAGAGTAAGCGTTAGCGCGCTTGGAACCACCGACATCAGGCGATGCGATGACCAAATCTTCGAGCTTCATCTGTTGAATATAAGGTAAAAATACGGTGGAAGCATACAGATGGTCAACAGGAACGTCGAAAAAACCTTGAATCTGGTCGGCATGTAAGTCCATTGTAATTAAGCGGTCGATTCCCGCTACATTCAACAGGTCGGCTACTAATTTTGCACCGATTGCTACGCGCGGCTTATCTTTCCGGTCTTGTCTTGCCCAACCGAAATAAGGGATGACAGCAATAATCTTATACGCCGAAGCACGTTTTGCCGCATCAATCATCAGCAAAAGCTCCATCAGATTATCTGCGTTCGGGAAAGTGGATTGAACGAGGAAGACATAACTTCCGCGGATAGACTCTTCATACGAGACACCAAACTCGCCGTCTGCGAATCTCTGTATGTTCATTTTACCAAGAGGACAGTTTAACTTGTCGCAAATTTCTTCCGCTAAATACTTTGTATTTGTACCGGAAAATACCTTAAAAGGACGATCACACACCATTATTGAAACTGATTTCTAAAATTTCACGCAAAGGTAATATATTTTTCATTGGAAATAAATGTTCCTAACATTATTTTTCAACAACCGGTACTTTCCGAATGGCGCAAAAATTACATTCATCCACACAGAATCCGCCACTTATTTTCGTTTATCTTTTTAATCCTGTGAAAATCTTGGTTCGGACGACAATTTTTTGAAAGCCTGATAATCCGGTAAATTCCATTCCAGCATGGAGCGCGATTCATAAGTCTTCAAAAAAGCGTCTTTCTTTTCATTTGTAAGTTCATAATATTTTTCGTAACTCCAGAAATAATCTTCATAAATATCGAAAGGCATTGTTTTTACTTGCACATCGTTGATTCCGGCTAATTGCTCCAATGTTTTTGTTGCGTATGGCAGGGCGGCATTGCTCAATTTGTGAATAAACCGGTATTCGATAAAGGAGCGGTTGTAGTGCGCAAAATTATACTTTGTAATGATTATATCCCAATTAAACAGCGCCGAAACCGTGAGTACTCCTAATAATGAAAATCCGTTGATGTGCCATAAAAAGTAGCTGCTTTTGACTTTTAAAATCTTGATAATGATAGTGACCAACCCGACAACAACAAGGACAAGGACAAACAAAACGGCAATTCGCTTGTATGCTAACCCGAAGTAATTGATGTAGTAGAAGTTACGAATGACAACGGAGATAGTCATAATCAGATTCTGAGCAATCCATAGTACTGTTAACCGTTTCAGCAGCCTGTTTTTTGAGTAAAAATTTAAATTAGAATTGAAAAAATAGAGTGCAATAACAGCAGAAATAAATACGGAAAATAATAAAAGCCAAGTTCCCTCATGAACAAATTCTTTCAAAAATGCTCCATTCCACTCAAATCCTATCCATATATTGGCAATGTCGATGTAGTTAAAAAACAGAATCAACACATTAAGCATAGACAGCAGTACAATTCCTGTTTTGTTTTGCGTTTTTAAGGCAACCGTCAAAAACCAGAGGAACCGTTTTGTCCGGGTACGTTTTAATTCGTCCGATGAAGCTACATCCTGATTATAAATTAATAACGGTTTGGTATTCATTAACAATGGATTAACAACAATTATCCCCAATATGAAAAAGAAAAACAGGGAAAATTCCAAGTTGGTAAATATCTTTGCGATTTCATCTAAAAACGGCTGAACGGATTTTGAAAATATAGAACTTGATGATACATACAACGAAAAGAAAAAGAGCAAAATAGCAACAGGAATGAGGACGAAGAAGAAAAAATTATGCACTTTTCTTTTTAAGGACGTGTTTGGATTTAAGGGTGTTTTTTCTTTTGGATTGGGTTGTAAAATAGCGATTTGTGCTGAAAAACACCGCAAGAAAGTACCCCAGGCAGCATGGAAAAATGATTTTCCTTTCGGAAAAGCCAATACATAACCCAGACAAAATAAAAGAAGAAAATTTACAAAGATTCCCCAAGAGGTGTTTACAATTACGGTAAAAATTGCACTTACTCCGGTCGCAAATAAAACGCTACCTGTCAGTAAATTAAGTTTAACCGGACGGTTTACATAAAGCATTATCGGAATAAGTACCGCCTCAAATAGAAACAGATTGATTCCCAATGACTTTTTATAAAATAAAATAACAAATAAAACGGCTGAAGTTAGAGCCAATGTGGTAAGGGATTTTTTTTTCATGACGAAAATGTTATTAATACTTTTTTAACAATAATTTGGTACGATTATTTCTTCTAATTGTTTTTTATAACAAAATGAATTATAAAAAGTACTTTGAAATACAAAGCTAATAAGAATTATTTAATTTCAAAATAATTTAGGCAATAAAAAGGATTATTATTTTATTGCCTAAATCTTTACGAGTTGAAAATTATTCAAAGGTTATTAAGGTTCCCAAAAACTTTGTGTTCTTTGTGTCTTTGTGGGAAACATCTAAAATCATGATTCAGACAATTTTTCCGCAACACACCCCATAATACAATCCCGCTTTTCATTCCAAAGGTGCATAGCACCACCATTACAATGGCTGAAATCTTTGCAGGTTTTACAAATGCCGGTTTTACACCAGCTTCGATTACGCATAATTTCGAAACGATTTTCCCAAACTTCCAACAAGTTGTCTTGATAGATGTTGCCTTGAATAAAACTCCGGTCGATATTCGGACAGGCAGAAATAGAGCCGTCAATTAGTACTGAACCGATATTGATTCCTGCATGACAAAAGAAATAACTGTCGCGTACTTTTCTTTCGTAGTCGCCGGTATAGCTTTCACAACTGAAATAAACATCTATCCGTGCGTCATTTTTACGATTTTCAGCAATAAAGTCCATTAACTGCCGTGTTTGCTCGCTTGTTAGTAGCATCTCCGGATTTTCGGCAGCTCTGCCAATTGGAGCAATGGTAAAAATACGCCATTTTTTTATTTTTTTGAGAATCAAGAATTCTTTCAAAGCAGGTAATTCTGCCAGATTTTTCTGATGAACGCAGGTAACAACATCGTAATTCAGGCGCGAGTAAGAATTAATTAATTCCAATGCTTTAACGGCGCGTTCAAAACTGTTAGGATTGTTTCTCAGCCAATTATGATTCTCCTCCAAGCCGTCCAAACTTACTGTAATACTGCCCATTCCCGCAGAGATTAACTTGGCGTGCATTGCCTCGTCATAAGCATATCCGTTGGTAACAATACCCCAGCGGAAGCCCTCTTCGCGTAATTTTTTACCACATTCCGGCAAGTCTTTGCGCAGGAGCGGTTCACCCCCCATTATTGACACGGTTATCGAGTCGCGCGGATAGGCTTTTTTTAACGGCTGAATGGCGTTTAGAAAATCTTCAAACGGCATATCGGGAAACGTGCTGTTTGCCATGCAATCAGATCCGCAATGCCGGCATTTCAACGTGCAACGCCAAGTGCATTCCCAAAACAGATAGTTGAGAATGTGCAGTTTTGTTTCGTTTTTACGAAAAATATTATGGAGGGTTTGGGTAAAAAAATTATTCATTTTTTTTCATACGGTTTAATTTTTCTCCTCCAATTCGACACTGATTTTTACTTCGTTTTGTCCGTCAATATTAATAATAACTTCTTTGTCAAAAAAATACCCGTTTTCTAAACTGTCAATGTCTGCAAAAAAGACAGGAATGCTGTCGGGCAGTGTTCTTTGATCGTTTACACGTTCCGAAATATAAACATAAAAGTCAAAATTGCCGTTTTCGTCGGTAATTGCATAATTGTAGGCGGATGAATAGTGAGGCACGCTCACTTTTATTCCTTTTATTGGCGAATTGGTTGTCTTAGAAGTTACCTTACCCGAAAGACGTGTATCATCATAACCCAAATCTTTTTCTATCCCGTAACATGCCTGAAAAACAAATGCAATGGCAGTTAAACTGATTCCGCCGAAAATTTTTTGCAGCAGTTTTCTTGTTTTTAATTCTATTTTTCGCATAATCTTCTTTTTAATTAGATTGATAAATTAGCCGGAATTTTCTTGGGGTTACTTTCATAAACCGGTATAAAGAATACATTTTTGCATTTTACAAACTACTTTTACTTCGTTAGTAATATTGCTCTCATAATATCTTTTTTTCGATTGTCTTGCAAAGGTATCCTTTTTTAGCAAAACACAAAAACGGGAGCGTGGAAAATATTTATCCGGATAGTGCGAAAAACATCTGCTATTCTTTTGATTATCTAAAAATAAGGATTACCTTTGCGGTTCCAAAATTAAAAGGAAGTTTAATAAATTAAATTATTCAAAAATGGCAACTAAAATTAGATTGCAAAGACACGGCCACAAGGGGTACGCGTATTACCACATCGTCGTAGCAGATAGCAGAGCTCCACGCGATGGAAAGTTTATTGAAAGAATTGGTTCTTACAATCCGAACACAAATCCTGCTACAGTAGATTTAAACTTCGAAAGAGCATTGTATTGGGTTCAAACCGGTGCGCAACCAACCGACACAACAAGAAACCTGTTGAGCGACAAAGGTGTTTTCATGAAAAAACACTTATTGGGCGGTGTTAAAAAAGGCGCTTTTACAGCCGAAGTGGCAGAACAAAAATTCAATGCTTGGATGACTGAAAAAGAACGTAAGGATGAAGCGGTTAAAACTAACTTAAACTCATCAAAACAAGCAGCCGACAAAGCACGTGTAGATGCAGAAAAAGCCGTAAACAAAGCAAAAGCAGAAGCTGTTGCTAAGAAAAAAGCAGAAATTGCAGCTGCAAAAATGGAAGCAGAAGCTTCGACAGCGGAGGAAGAAGCTCCGGTAGCAGAAAGTGCTGAATAATGTTTCGGTAAATAAGTAATTAAAAAAGCGGGTAAAATTTTACTCGCTTTTCTTTTTTTACAGGATAAATCCTGCGGTTATTGGTTATTCAAATGCAGCCCGGAGGACAGGTTGTAAAAAATAGAGTCATTGCTATTCTACTCCTAACACAAATGCGGCTGAAGATGCGATGTAGCGCGAATAGAAATCATTTATTTGGTCGTTTATTTTTTCAAAATCGGAAGAGGAGGAGAAAGTTATTAAATACTTTTTACTTACAGGTAATATCCGGAGAGAATCGCCTTCTTGCAATTCAAATGAGTTGATAAATGCCGAAGCGGCATCTTCCGTTTCAAATTCGTCAAGAACTATGTAGTAGCTCAATGTTTTTGCTTTTACAGCTTCTTCTTGTAATGCACGTTCTTTTGCCAATAATTCAACGTTGCGAATGGCTGTTTCGGAAAAAGCGGTTGCCGGAATCAAAGAGGCTTGGTAGGCTGCGCCCTCGTTTTTCAGTGGTTGGCAGAATAAAAATAGGGCAATAGTGGCGGCAATTCCTCCCATTAATGTCCGGGAAAGAGAGGAGGAGATTCTGACTTGGCGGGACGCACAATGAGTTTCTGTTTTTTCTTCCGGTTGAAGAACCGGAAAATAGAACTCGTGCAGACCGAATGAACTGATGTTTTCGATAGCAATTTCCTTGGCATGAAAAATAATCCCGACCGGATCCAGCGATAAGAATCCGAAATCACCCAGTGAATATGTCTTATGTATGTCCAATGCAAGCTTGACGGATTTTACCTTTTCGGCAATAATTTTGTTTGCCTCATCAAAGGAGATGTTTTCTTTCTGCATCAAGGCGTGAACCAGTAAACCATCGTTGTGTGATAAATGTGAATTGAATATCAATTCCTTATGAGGAGGAAAAAAACGGTTGCCGGCTGCATTTACAATCGCACCTTTTTCATTGACAATAAACCCTCCGAAATTGGGAATAATTACGCAGGTGTGTTTTGCTAATAAATCAACGACAATGGGAATCAAGTCTTTCATTTTTCTTTAATTTTACACAAAAGTACCCTTTTTACAAACAATTAAAGGTAAATTCACTCGTAAATTATAAACAAAGTTATGAACAGTTTTTTGTTGAATTGTTAGTAACTTAAGTCAAGAGTGGGAATTTTTCTTTATATTTGTAATTCAGCAAAGAATCCGGAGAATAGAAAGATAATAATGAGGAAAATAGTAAAAGCCATAGCATACATTTTGGGATTTTTTCTTGTGGTAATTCTGACGAGTGTCATTTATTTCAGATTTGCCGTAAATATCAATGAACCCAATGTGGAAATTCCGGCAATGGCAAACAAGCCTGTTCAAACAGGTGATGGATATGTTAGCTTGGGAAACAATTGGTTGCGGCAAAGCAAAAGTGGTTTGTGGGAGATGTATGTTGAGGGAACTGCTATTGAACGAGGGGTCGCATTTGGTAAATTAACCGGCGAATTGATGCACTATCAGGAATCTGTTTTTGTTAATCAGATTCGCGAACTTGTTCCTTCCGATACCTATATTAATATGTTGAAATACATGATCCGTTTTTACAATCGTAACATAACAGATTATATTCCAACAGAATACCAGGAGGAGATTTACGGAACTTCACTCGCTTGCCCGTCCGAATTTAACTTTGTCGGTTCGCCTTATGAGCGGCAATTAAACTACCACGCTGCGCACGACCTCGGGCACGCAATGCAGGATTATATGCTGGTCGGATGCACCTCTTTTGCCGTGTGGGGAAGCGAGAGCGAAGACAGTGCGCTGATTGTCGGACGGAATTTCGACTTTTATATGGGCGAGAATTTTGCGCGGAATAAGCTGGTTTCCTTTTATAACCCCGCGCAAGGATATAAATTTGCAATGGTTGGCTGGGCAGGAATGACAGGCGTGCTTTCGGGAATGAACGAAAAGGGACTGACTGTTACAATCAATGCCGCGAAATCAAGCATGCCCACTTCTTCGGCAATGCCTATTTCCTTGTTAGCGAGAAAGATATTGCAGTATGCGGGCAATATTCAAGAGGCATTTTCGATTGCCGGCAGTGCAAAGACATTCGTTTCTGAATCAATACTGATCGGCTCGGCAGCAGACAAGTGTGCAGCCATTATTGAAAAGTCTACGGAAAAAACAGCGCTTTTTACTTCGCAAGGAAACTCAATCGTATGTGCCAACCACTATCAAAGCGAAACATTCAAGGAGGACGAGCGAAACGTGGAAAATATAAAAACATCCGACAGTCCTTATCGCCAAAAAAGGGCGGAAGAGTTGCTTGTGAAAAACAGTCCGGTGAATTACCGGAAAGCTGTCAATGTGTTGCGTGATACTCGCGGACTTCAGGATGAAAATATCGGATTGGGGAATGAAAAGTCGTTGAACCAGCTAATTGCGCATCATTCTGTTGTTTTTATGCCGGAAAGCGGGTTGATGTGGGTCTCGACTCAGCCGTGGCAGTTGGGAGAATATGTTGCCTACGATTTGAATAAGATTTTTGCAGAGGCAGACCCTTCCGTTGAGGTTTACGAGGAGTTTTTGAACGTTCCTTCCGATACTTTCCTCTTGACTTCAAAATATAACAATTTTCTGATGTTCAGAGAAGTAAAAAAGGTTTTTCAACAAAATATAAAAGAAAAAGTATCCGTTCCCGATTCGACGATTTATAATTTTATCCGGTTAAATCCTGATTTTTATTTGGCGTACGACATCGCCGGAGATGCCTTTTCCGTAAAAAATGCAAGAGACAGTGCCGTTTTTTATTGGCAGAAAGCGTTATCTCTGGAGATTCCGAAACAAAGGGAGCGGGAAGCGATTGAGAAGAAAGTAATAATTAATGAGGCTGCTTTAAAAGAACGCAGGTGATATGGATATTTTCCCCTGTTAGTAAGGCCTGTGTCTTATGAAAAGTTATAATGAAAAATATAGCAATATTTCTGAAATTTAACGGGTTAAAAAAAATAATCAACGATATTAGAATAAGAATTATCCGCAAAGCGTATATAAATCCCCTCTCGGATTAATAACCATTACCGGGATGGTAGCTTTCTTAATGACTTTCAACTCTTTGGAACCAAATAGAATATCATCCAACCCGTAATCACGCGAGGCAGAAATCATCAACATTCCGGCACCGAGTTCATCTGTTTTCCGGACGGCTTCAAGTTCAACTTTGGAACTGTCTTTCGCGGCGTCTATGCGCTTGTATCGCAGGTTGAATTTATCCAATAAGGTTTGAATAGCTTCCGTGTTTTCGCGTGCGCGACTTCCGTAATCTTTTGCCGGCATCAACAGAATCTCAGAGTTGAAAAATCGCCCCATGCTACTGCTGAAAGGTCCTTTTTCGCGCTCTTCGTTCAAGCGTCCGATTGGAACGAGTACTTTATCGAAATTAATAGACTGATTTTGTTTGATAAAAAAATAAGGAATACGAAGTTGGCGGCAAATTTCCAGCTGTTCGGCAGGTTTGTTGTAAAATTTTTCACCGGCAATTTCAAAAACAATCATGGATGCTTCCGTACTTTCCATCACATCGGTAAAATCTTCGTTTAAATCCAACGTGTATTGGTTTAACTTGACAGGTACATTTTCTGATTTTGCTTTAATCCATTGCGTAAAAGCATCAAGATAATCAATTCTGTCTACTTTGTCCTGTATTCCCAAGAAACAAATTTCTTTTTCATACACCTTTGCTAATTCACAAGCCAGTTGAAATCCTTTTTCGGGAAAATAGTTGGGATGTGCGGCGAGGAATATTTGTTGTTTTAAATCAGCCATTTAGTCTATTGTTGTGATAAGTTGCAAAAATAGAAAAAAAACGCTCATTAATCAATAGGGTTAATGGGTGTTTTTTCTGAATCAACCATTTCCAAGCCGGGATAAAATCAATTTATTTGTTGGGAATTGTTTCTGGGAATAGCAACTCTTGGTTTGCATAAATAATAATAAATTATAATCCGCATTTTGTGATAACAAAAGAAGATATTGTCGTTGTGAAACTGATTGTAGCAGACGAATTAAGGAGAATTTTGGAAGGGTGAGAGCTTGAAACTTTTAATTAAGAAGGAATAAATTCCATATTTAGAATAAAAGCGGTTATAGTTCCAGTTATAACTGTTTTTTTTGCATCCGAATTTTTAAAATTAATCACATTATGTCTGAAAAAAATTATTTAAGCGATTGTATCAAAGGTTTTATTTTTCACTGTCAATACGAGAAAAATTTAAGCCCCAAAACAATCAATGCCTATTCCATTGATTTGGAACAATTTCAATTGTACATCAACAAACAAAATGTAAATCCGGATATTAGCGAAATATCAAAAAATCTGATAAAGGCTTATTTACAAACGATATATCATTTCAAGCCCAAGACGGTAAAACGAAAAGTTGCCTCGCTAAAAGCTATGTTCAATTATTTGGAGTATGAGAATGACGATTTTTTTAATCCTTTCCGAAAAATAAAAATCAAGTTCAAAGAACCAAAAACACTGCCAACAGTCATGACAATCAACGAAATAAAAAAAATACTTGGTTTATTATACGAGGATTTGAACGGCAACTCAAAAACAGAAAATTACACATACAAAGCACAGGTTCGCAATATCGCTATCGTAGAATTACTTTTTGCAACAGGTATGCGGATTTCCGAATTATGCAATTTGAAAACAACTGATATTGACCTGAAAACAGGTATTATTAAGGTTTTCGGTAAAGGTAGTAAGGAACGGATAATTCAAATATGTAATCCTGATATTAAATCGTTGTTGAAGAAATACCTTAAACTGTATGCTAATCATATAGAAGATGATAAATGTTTTTTCATAAACCGTTTAGGAAAGCCTGTTTCGACGCAATCGGTTCGGTTAATGTTGCGTCAATACGTGCAAAAGTCAAGTATTTCAAAAAATATTACCCCCCATACTTTTCGCCATACTTTTGCGACTTTGCTGCTCGAAGAGAATGTTGATATTCGTTATATTCAAGGTATGTTGGGGCATAGCAGTATTAATACAACGCAAATTTATACGCATATAAATTCGGAGAGTCAAAAGAGGATTTTGGCGACTAAACATCCGCGTAGGAAGTTGAAGTTTGAGGTTGGTGAATGAGTGATAACTATTTATTATGAGTAGTTCAAATAGATGAAATGCAGTAATATGTAAAATTAATATGAAACAATTAATATTAAATCCGGTAGAAAACGTACCTTATTTAGTAACTCCTAAAAATTATTATGAAACACATGGATTGTACGTTTCTGATAAAGAAAAGAATGATGAGGTAGTAAAAAATTCAATAATAGGTTTTTCTGGTCGCACTCAACTAAATGAAAGAGTAAAACAAATTTATTTTGAGTGGGCAAAAATCTTAGAAACAGAAAATCTTTCCATGCGACTTCTATCCGGATTACATGCTCATATTGTGTTATTTATGGGTTTGGGGAAAATAGGTGATAAGGTATTATTATTACCAGAAATAGCTGGGGGACATTATGCAACACATAATATTTTAGAACGTTTAGGTTACGATGTGTACGATATGATACCAGACCTTGATAACTACTGTGTAAATCAAAGTCGCACAAAAGAACTTATTTACAAAATAAAACCAGATTTTATTTTTGTTGATAGAAGTGAGGGATTGTATTATGAAGATTTTTCGCCTTTGTTAAAGGATATTCCCAATAAGTGTTGTACTATTTTTGACGCATCTCAATATCTTACTAATATTATGATGAAAGATTTTACTTCCCCTTTTGATATGGGTTTTCAAATAATGCTATCAACCTTACATAAAAATTTTCCCGGACCACAGAAAGCGCTTGTTTGCAGTAAAAACTATAATAATCATTGGTGTAAAATACTTGATGCAATGTCAAAATACGTGTCAAGTTTGCATATCGACAATATACTTTTAGCTGGTGAGATACTAAAACGCAACAAACTTTTAACTCAATATTCTCATAAAATGCTAGATAATAGTATTGCTATAGAATTACTGTTGAGTGATTATGGATTACCTGTGATACGTAGAACTTCCTGTGAAAAACCTCATACCCATCATCTTTGGATAAAAATGGATACAAAAGATGATGCTTTTAATTTTTACAAGAAAATGGAAACGTGCAATCTATTGGTTAATTATAGAAAATTACCATACCGACTAGGTCAAGGTATTAGAATGGGTACGTCTGCTGCAACTTTGCAAGGAGTAAACCATGATAATGTGAGCAAGTTGGCAGAATTTATACATATAATTTATTCAACTAAAATAATATCGAAATCAATAGTTGAGCAAGTGCAAGACTATATATTAAGTTTATCACCTCTACCTTATGAAGGTAGTCTTACTGAGTTACAATAGGATAATATGTTAGTATTTGATAAATATTACCTTTACTTAGTTTAAAGTTATTTTTTTTAATA
>QMCD01000392.1_pt1 | contig 41613 bp, 35 predicted proteins | sample 1821841 | NCBI WGS metagenome assembly QMCD01 (sample SAMN01991225, study PRJNA193472) | Termite gut metagenome, whole genome shotgun sequencing project. | isolation source: worker | host: Macrotermes natalensis
ATAGAGTGCGCACGGCGAGGACTGTCGGAAATACAAAAGATTTTCACGTTGAATCCCAACGCACCCAAGCTTGCAGCAGCAGAGGCTCCGGCAAGACCCGTTCCCACTACAATCACATCTATACGACGTTTGTTTGCGGGATTGATCAAAGATTGTGTCGCTTTATAGTTTGTCCACTTTTGCTCTAAATTGCCTTGTGGAGTTTTCGAATCTAAATTAGCCATTATTGAGTTTTTTAACTATTTACAGAAATAAAAGAACAGAGGAATGATTGCAAAGCCTACGGAAATACCGATTGCGTAGAGTGTTCCGATAAGTTTAATTGCAGGTGTGTATTTGCTATGCGCCCATCCTAAAGTTTGGAAAGCGGATTGGAAAGCGTGTGTTAGGTGGAATCCCAATGCGATCAAGAAAAAGACGTATGCGATGACCGCCCAAATGTTTTTGAACAGTTGTCGTGCCATAATGTAGAAATCAGGTTCGTAATCCACTTCCAAAGCCACGCAAACAGCCTCTACGTCTGCCTTACTCAAGTCTTCCACTTCTTTTGCTCCGCTTTGCAATGCTGTGCTGAATTTTTCGTTTTGTTGAAAAACTTGCAGAGCCTCTTGAAATGCTGTGATTTCCTCTTCCACTTTTGTTCGTGCGGAATCGTCTTTTGCGGCGGCATAAGCCTTGCTAAGGGTTTGTTGTTTTTCTCCGTATGCCTCGTTGATTGCTTCTACCTCAACGATGTAGCGACCTTCAACCACGCCGATTTTGGCGAAATAAAAGTTCATAAAATGCACACCCATAAAGAGCAGGACGAGAATTCCCGACCAAATCATCAGTTTGGATGCGGGTGCTGTTTTGGATTTGCTACGCGATTTGTAACCCACCGGACGCGCGCGCCAGTTGTGGAATTGAATGATCATCGCAAGCACGATGTGAAGTAGAATCGCAGCAAAAAGCACGATTTCGAACGTTTTCACGAGGTAGTTCGTACCCATAAAATGCGCAGCTGCGCGAAACCACGCACCTCCGTCTTCACGGAGCATACAGAGGTTGATTCCCAGGTGAACCACCAGGAAAGCCATCAAAAAGATTCCAATCAATGCGAGGGTAACCTTTTTGGTAATAGATGCAAAATTTAAAAATTTAGGCATTTGAAATTAAGTTTTGAATTTTAAGTTACAAAGATACAAAAAAAAACTGAAATTGCAAAATTAAAAGTTAATGATTGGTGCAACGTGTAGGGGGTAGAAAATTTTGTACTCCTGCTAATATCATAACTCTTCCCCAAAACAAACCAAATCCGCATTCGAAATGGCATTTATATTCTGTTTAATTTTTTCAAAACTCCAATCCCACGCCAACAACTATTATTGAACACACAGGAAATATCATTTCGGATTTACTGTTTTCAAGACTTCCTGCTGCATCGGCGGAAACCTCTTTTGAAGTCAATCTCGGTGTGCTTAAAGCAAAGCGTGTAGTAAAAAAAAAAACGAAAAACCTATTCCTTACGATGACAAATTCGATAAATTGGAAAAAATGATAGAGAAAATTAACGAACGATCGGGGATTGGCGATTAAAACTGCATCAAATACGCTTTAATGAATTCGTCCAAATCGCCGTCCATAACGGCTTGAACATTGGATGTTTCAACGCTTGTGCGCAGGTCTTTCACCATCTTGTAGGGGTGCATCACGTATGAACGAATCTGCGAACCCCACTCGATTCTTTTCTTTGAACCTTCGATTTCATCTATTTTCTCCTTCTTCTTGCGAAGTTCTATCTCGTAGAGCTGTGATTTCAGCATTTGCAGGGCTTTCTCACGGTTCTGCTGCTGCGATCGTGTTACCTGACATTCAACGATGATGCCCGATGGTGCGTGTCTTAGGCGCACTGCGGTTTCAACCTTATTCACGTTTTGTCCGCCCGGACCACTCGATCGGAACGTGTCCCACGACAAATCCGCAGGGTTGATGTCTATTTCGATATTATCATCAATGATTGGATAGGCATAAACCGATGCAAACGAGGTGTGACGCTTGTTTGCGGAGTCGAATGGAGAGAGACGAACGAGGCGATGCACTCCGTTTTCACTTTTTAGATAACCGTAAGCAAAATCGCCGTCAAATTCCAATGTTGCCTGCTTGATTCCTGCGGTGTCGCCCTCTTGCAGGTCGATGGTCGTAACCTTGTAGTTGTGGCGTTCTCCGTAGCGAATATACATACGCATCAACATCTCCGCCCAGTCTTGACTTTCCGTTCCTCCTGCACCGGAATTGATGGTAACAATGGCGCACATACGGTCTTCTTCAGCAGAAAGCATATTTTTGAGTTCGAGGGCTTCGATGAGGCTTTCGGTATGGTCGAATTGTTCGTCGAGCTCTCTTTTTAATTCGGGGGATGTCTCGACTACGCTCGACATGACGGACGTAGCCTCGTGTTCGCTTACCATAAGGGCTAATGTTTGCAAATCTTCCAAACTGTGCGAAACATTTGCAAATTCATCCGTCCAAACTTTTTTTTGTTGAATGCCTTTGAGATGAGCCTCCGCTTTCTTGGAATCGTCCCAAAAATCGGGGGAAAGGGATTGTTTTTCTTCTTCCGCAATAGCGGCTAATTTCTTATCAATGTCAAAGAAACCTCCTCAGGTCTGCGACTCTTGATTCTAATTGTTTTTGATTTTCTAATGTATACATTTATTTGCTTATTTGCTTATTTGCTTATTTGTTGTTTTGTCGTCATCCCGCGCTTGACGCGGGATCCCCTTACTATTGTTCTCCTTGTTGCAAGGGGGTTGCGGGTCAGGTCCCCAATGACGGTCTTTGGTAGCACCCTCGCCACCTCGTACCTCGCACCATTTACCCTTTCACCTTTTCACCCTTTTACCCTTTTTATAACCAGTTCTTTTTTCTGAAAAACCAAACCCCTATAGCCGAAAGGAGCACAGAAGCGGCGATAACGATAAAAAACGTGGATGTCCAAATCATCGACGAGCGTTCGAGATTCATCCCAAAATAGCTTGCAATGAGGGTTGGAAACATCAACACGATCGAAAACGAAGTCAGGCGTTTCATCACAACGTTTACATTGTTGGAGATGATCGAAGCAAAAGCATCCATCATCCCTGCAAGAATGTCGCTGTGAACATTTGCCGTGGTTCGCGCCTGTTGCACCTCAATTTCCACATCTTCCAAAAGGTCATCGTCGAAAGGTTTGCCTGTTCGAGGAAGTGAATTTTTGAATTTTTGAAGAAGTAATTCATTGCCTCTCAGCGAAGTAATGAAGTAGGTTAAGGTTCGTTCAATGCGCATCATTTCAAGCAATTCCTCGTTACGAATAGACTTTTGCAAGTTCACTTCGTTCTCTTTGATTTCGGCATTCAAGCGTTTTAGATATTTCATAAACCATACCGAAGACGAGAGCATCAAATGCAGAATCAAATCGTTCGCATTTTTGTATGCAAATTGTTTTCGTCGTGAGAAGAAAATCAGATCGTCGATCATTTCCGCATTGGAATGACAAACGGTGATGAATTTCTCTCCTGAAGTGAGGATACCCAAAGGCACTGTTCCGAAAAAATCGCCTTCTTCCTTAAGTTTGATGGGAACGCGAACGATGATCATACGCCAATCGTCTTCATACTCGATACGAGGACGTTCTTCGTTGTCTTCAATATCGTTTAGAAACGAAGGTGGAACGCCAAATTCGTTTTCCAAAACGGTCAATTCCTTACGTGATGGAGTGATTACATTCACCCACACATCGTCGGAATATTTTCGGGTTTCTTGAAACCCATTTTTATTGATTAGATAAGTGATCATCGTTAGCTTGTTCTCTCTACATTATTATTCGGTCATTAAGGTTCGTTCGTCAATGGATTGGCGTTTGCGGGAGGGATATTTGTGATAGCGGTTTCCTCCGATAGGAACGGAAAGTCCAAAGTTGAAATTAAAGTTCGTTGTATAAACCGGGAAAGGTATTCCATCGGCAAGCCATCCGTAGGCAAAGGGGAAATAATCCAGCCCGAGGAAGAGATTTAGACCGTATTTGGGCGTGATATTCATTGCGAACCCTGCCGATTTGAAAAATCCGTGCATAATCGACGAGCTGAAACTTACGGCAAACCAGTTCCAAGGGCGGAGATTGTAGGAAAGTGTGAGTTCCGTAAAGGTTTTAGGCTTTCCGAAGTGTGTGCTGAGCAGAAGTCCCGCACTCATTTTGTTGTCGAGGAAACTGTATTCTGCCCCCACGTTCATCGTTGTTCTCAAGCCTCTTGTGATGCCTTTTTCGCCGTCCGATTTGCGGGGTTTCATCATATTTGAAACATCTTCCGTGATTTCTTCGATATTCTTACTCAAATCGAACGAATCTTTCAAACTGATGCCTTCAATTCCGGTGAAGTTGTATGAACCTTCAGATGTGATTGAGGTTACCTTGTCTTTGCTGTAGTTAATAAATCCCAAGTCGGTAAGTGCAAACGAAACCGACAATCCTCCAGCCGGCATAAAACGGTCGAGATTATAAACTGCTCCGAGGTCGAAACCTGCTCCAAAACCGTTGATGAGCGTGCTTGGAGAGATTTCATCCATACCCAGCGTAATATCATTGAGATCCACGATGCCTGCGGAGTCGCCCACTTGAAGGAAACCTCCATTGACAGCACCTGTTGCCGACACATCTATTTTCCATGCCTCTTGTGTCATTGCAAGATTGAATTTATCCACCATAAAACGCGCATCTGCAACGCCGATGAGGAATTTCACCTTTCCACCCACACGCAGATATTCATCCCAATCTTGCGCATATCCTAAGGCAAGATCCACATAACCGCGCGCTGTAATGTTGAGGTTTTTCATATCGTAGGATTTTGAACTCGACAACTCTTTGAAAAGTCCGAACAAGTCTTTGGGAACGTTGAATCCCAAATCCGCTTTCACACCCACGTCGAATGAAAAGAAGCGGTCGTTGTTCACATAAAATCCAAAGCCGAGAACACTTGTTCCGAAGCCTATTCCGAAATTATTTCCCTTTTCGATATTTCCCAGAAATTCTTTTGCGCTGACTTCCGGGTGCATAAAGGTTCCGGGTTTTTCGCTTGTGGATACGGGATAGATGAAATCCGACAGAGAGATATTGGATTCAAGGGCGAAGTCGAGTCGTCCGAGAACGGGGAAGTTGACATATCCCCAAGCCGGCGTTAGTGCGGGGTTTCGCAGATGCCGGTTGGCGAATTTATCCATAAAGTAGCTCGTTCGTGGCGTTTGAGCCTGTATTGCGGTTATCCCTGCAAAGGCAAGGATGATAAGTATCTTTTTCATATTATTCCTTGTCTTTATCTTTGTCATCATTTCCTAAATCGTCTAAATCAAGTTCCACTCCACCTTCAATTCGCGCGTTCAGCTTTATTTTGATAAAGTTGCTCGGCTTGATGGATACATAACTCGAATTGGTTTGTTTTCCAACAAACTTAACTTCAAGTCCTCGCATATCTTTCAACTTTCCATCAGGATCGTCGAAAACAATATCAAGACTGCTTTCTGCTGCGGAACCATCGCTATTACCGGCACGGATAGAATCCAAGCGAGCCGGCTCAATGTCGATCACTTTTCCGTTCTCATCAATGGGTGTGATGCTTGCCGAAAGTTTCAACGGAATACTGTTGAGGATTTGTCCGTTCAAACCGATTTTCTTTCCGCTCAGCATTTCTCCAATGGTTTCACCAAGGTCGTCGATGGTTTGCGTTATAACCACATTCAACTCCGGACCAAAAGCAAGCGGAACCATAAAGTTAACTCCGAAAGCAACACTGTAATCCGCATTCACATCGAATATGGATTGTTGCGTTCCGTCTATCGCAGGTTGAACTTCAATGGCAAGCGAATCGGGAATTTGTTTAACGAGGTCGCCCAAAGCCACTTCTTTGAAGATGAAATCGCCCGGCATACCCTCATCGGTTCGTGCGATCCAGTATTTCGTGCTTAACACGGCACTTGTAGGTGCTTTCGGGATGATGATTTCCACTTCTTTTCTTGCTCCGGGGATAGGACTTCCGCCTTTATAGGGCGTTAGAACAATTTTCGCTCCAAAGGGAATTTGCAAATTGGTTGCCAAATCTATCGCCAAACGAGGATCTACATCCAAACGCATAGCGGTATCTTGCAACATCTCCGGAAGCTCTGCGGCTATGGAAACACACTCGCGTATGGCATCAATGGAGGGCGAAATCCTTCCGTAAACCTTGCCAAAACGAACGTCCGTAATAGACACATCCATTCCGTAGGTCAGCAGTCCATCAAAATCCGTTTCCAAATCAATGGTCGGATCTTCCACCGAAATCCGGAGTTCATAGTTCAGATCTTCATTGATCTTCAATCGACCGTTTTGGATCGCATTCGCATCCAATTTCAAACCTCGAACATCCAGTTCTTTCTCCCAATCTCCCTCAGCGTCAAACGCAATCGTTTCATCAATCACATTTCCGGGTTGAACACCGGAACTCATCAAAATACATTGAGGCAGTTGCGCTTTGATATGGATGTTTACATCTTTACCACCAAGTTGCGTTTTGCTGGAATGCAATTTCAGTTTTATCTTTGTGCCTTGCAATAAAATACTGTCCAAAGAAAGGATTTCTTGCGGGATTTCTTCGTCAACTTCAAAAGGAAGTGTATCTTTGAAAACCTGTGCAATACTTCCGATTTCCACGCTTGCAACTTTCAATTTCGAAACCGTTGCGTTCAAATATACTTTTTTCGAGGCAAGTGCTTCAAAATCCGTCGAACTTGCCTGTCCCTCTGTGGTTGCCACAGCTCCCTCAATCGTTACCGAATCATCAATCTCAAACATTCCGTCTGAAAGTCTTTGATTGACTCTCAACGAAATTATCTTTAAACGGATAGAATCCGGGATAGCTCCTGTGATTTGGAGTTTATTTGTTGCTTCAGTGAAGGTAACGGATCCCACATCGGGATATTGTTGTAGATTTCCCAACTCGAACAATTGCGGGAATCCGATATTTATTCCTGCGGTTCCTGCTGCGATTTGAACATCTTCCGAGATATCCGGGATATTCAAAGCGAGCGTAAGGAAAGCATCTTCGAGTTCAATTTTTCCAACCGAATCAATCACATCATCGATGGGTGTTTCCATTTCGATGGGAATGTTCGTTGCGGGCAAATCTTGTTGAATGGGATTGAGTGTAACCACTGCATCTTCGAAGTTCAGGTGGGTTTCTACGTCGAAAATCATACGCGGATCGTCTTCAACATCGGGAAGTGGGTTTTCTGAACTTACAACTCCTGCAAATCCATATTCAGCGGTAAATTTGATATATTCCTGCATATTCAAGCTTCCTGCATTGTGGTCGGATGCATCGAAAATCAAGTATTCGATAGGAATTTCAATAGGATCCGGATCTCCGGTCAGCGGATATTCTCCGGAGGAACGTATGTAGGATTGTCCTGAAACATTGAGTTCTCCCTGGCGCAGTCGGATTTGCTCGGGGAACTCCAATTGTAGGGTATGCGTGTGCATTTCCATACCTGGAGGAAGCCGATCTGCTGAAATGTTCAAGCTTAATTTTGCACCGGGTTGCAAGCGAATCGTGTCCACCGTTTTGATTTGCGAAGGTAAGCTCACACTGAAACTAAAACTCGCTGAATCGGAAATACCCATCGGCGGGAAAAGGGCATCATTAATCGGAATATCCGTCGGAGGAACATCCCAAGGTAGACCTACTGAAGCCAACTCTGAAAGAATGGAATCGAACAGCGTGGTTTCAAAGGTGTCTTTCACGGAGACATCAGGTAGGTTGATTTCCGGGAAACTGCCTGTTGCAAGTCCCATTGCGATGGAGTCGATTATAGAAACTCCGTCGAGCTGGAAATTGTCGAAGTCGCCACTAAGGTCAACATTTTCACCTGCCTGTTCTACAATGTCCGGAATTTCGAGCAGGTCCACGTCGAGGTCAATAAGGTCGTCCATACTTATTGAGGTGTCGATGACGAGCGCATAGCTTTCGTCATCCAGAATTTCCAGCATTTCGACACTGTCAACGTCGAGAAAATCTCTAAGGAAGATGCTGTCTGTTGAGCCAATGGGCACATAGAGCACATCTGATCCGATTTTAATGTTCATGTCCACACCATCGCGAAGGTCGTATTCTTTTTTGATACAGGACCCCGCGAAGACCGCAAGCATGAGGATTGTAAGGATTTTTTTCATTTTGTTTTTGGTTTGCTTATTCGTTTATAAAGTAGTGATTAGTGATTAGCGATTAGCGATTAATGTACTATTTTGTTATTTACAATTTACTATTTAGCGTAGCCCTTGGCAAATAGGTGCAACTAAATAGTAAATAGTAAATCGTTAAATTGTACATTGATTACTATAGGGTCAACACCTTTTACCTTTTACCCTTCTTTGCGTGCGGCGCGCAAAGCCGCAAGGTTCAAATTCACAATCTCTTCGCCTTTTCGTCCGAAAACCGCACGGATGGCGTCTTCTAATTTGTCGAAAGCAATTCCGAGATAAGGGGCAGCCGCTCCGAGGATGACCATATTCGCAGCACGTGCGTTGCCCAAGTCTTTGGCGATGCGTTCGGCATCAAGTGCCACGTGTTGGGGAAGTTTTTTCACTTCGTCTAAAACGACTTTCGGATCGGGATAATTCGGAACGTTGATGAAGGGTTCCGTGCTTGTGATCACCCATCCATCCTTAGAGAGCCAAGGCAGATAGCGCAGAGCTTCCATAGGTTCCACGGCAATGATCAAGTCGGCTTTGCCTTCGGGGATCAAGTCTGATGCAATAGGCTTGTCGGAGATACGCAGGTGTGATTGCACATCGCCTCCACGCTGGCTCATTCCGTGCACTTCGGCTTGCTTGAGGTGCATACCCAATTCAACAGCTGCAGCACCGATAATGGTTGCGATGGAAAGGATGCCTTGTCCGCCAACGCCGGCTAAAATGATATCTTTCTTCATATTGATTATTTTCTTTTCTTTTTACCAACGGTTTGAATACATTCGCGTTGCGGAATGATAACAGAAATCCCTTTATATTCAATTTCTTCCGCCATAACCTTAACCATCTCTTCGTGATTTTTCGGAAGTGGCGTTACTATGCGGATATGCTCTTTTTCCACACCCAAACCTTCGCAGATTTGTTGCAAACGTCCGTAGGCGTGTGAGTCTTGTCCTCCGGTCATTCCGGTTGTGGAGTTGTCTGCGATGATCACGGTTATCGGCGTATTTTCGATAACCGCATCCAGCAGTCCGGTCATTCCCGAATGGCAGAATGTGGAATCTCCGATAATGGCTACAGACGGTTGTAAACCCGCGTCTGATGCGCCTTTCGCCATTGTGATAGATGCACCCATATCCACTGTGGAATAAATTGCATTGTAGGGTGGCAATGCGCCCAAAGTGTAGCAACCGATGTCGGCAAACACACGTCCTTTGCTGTATTTCGACATTGCCTCATTCAGAGCCGTGTAGGTGTCGATATGCGGACAAGCCTTGCACAAGGAGGGCGGACGTGCAACAACTAATGAAGGCACTTCTTCTCCGCGTGTGGCGGGCATTCCAAGCGATTTTGCGACAATGTTCGGATTCAATTCCCCATCTCGCGGAAGCGTTCCGTCTAAACGTCCTTTAATCTGAAGTCCTTGTTTTAAGTAGCCTTTCAGTGCTTCTTCGTAAATCGGATAACCCTCTTCCATAACCAAAATCTCCTTACATTCCTTGCACAGTTTTTCAACGGCTTTGCGAGGAAGAGGATATTGCGAAACCTTTAGAATCGGATGTTTACAAGCATCTTCTTGATAGTTTTCCATCAGATAGTTGTATGCCAAACCGCAGGCGATGATGCCCAACGATTTGTCGGGAGCATCGAAATAGGTGTTGTATGCCGAGTTTTCAGATGCCATTTCAAAGGCATTTTGTTTGTTCAACAAATCCTTGTATTGCTTACGTGCGTTGGCAGGCAGAAGAATAAACTGTTTGGGATTTTCGTGCAGTTTGATGTCGTTTTGTTTGCGAGGTTCACGTGTAACCACTCCTGCTCGGGAGTGTGCCATACGTGTTGTAACCCGCATCATCACAGGCGTTTGCAATTTTTCCGACATTTCAAAAGCATCGAACATCATATCGTAAGCCTCTTGTTGGTTTGAAGGTTCAAAGCAAGGAATCAGGGCAAACTTCGCCAAAGCACGGGAATCTTGTTCATCTTGCGAGGAGTGCATTGAGGGATCGTCTGCGATGAGATAAACCAAGCCTCCATTAGCACCTGTAATCGAAGAGTTTACGAAAGGATCCATCGCCACATTCAGTCCAACGTGTTTCATACAGCACAGTGCACGCTTTCCTGCGTAGGACATACCAATTGCGGATTCCATCGCTGTTTTTTCATTGGCAGACCATTGGCGATGCACGTTTCCTTCAACGGCTTGTTGCGAATGTTGGATATACTCCGTGATTTCCGTGGAAGGAGTACCCGGATAAGCGTAGACACCGGAGATCCCCGCATCCAACGCACCTTGAGCGATCGCTTCATCGCCCAAAAATAAGGCTTTCTTCATATTTTCGTATTTTTTATGCAAAGATACGGAAAAAAATTGAAATGTACAACATTTCAATTTTTTTAGTGATTAGTGATTAGTGAATAATGTACTATTTTACTATTTTGTGTAGCCTTTAGCAAATGGGCGTAGCGTAAATTGTACATTTGTAAATTGTACATTGTTTGTTCGTGTTTCTATTGTTGGGCAAGGCGTGCCTCGCCCCTACTATTCACTAATCACTATTCACTAATCACTATATCTGGTGTTCCTTCCGCAAAAGGTCGTTCACCGTTTTTACAGGAGAAAATATCTCAATCGGGACTTCCACAAAAATTGTGATCCAATCCGCCATAGCACCGTTCCAAAGTCCGGGAAGTTCAAGGGCTTTCACGGTTTTGTCGCCAACGGATTTTTCGCTGATAAATCCGGTTTCGGGGTCAACGTATTTCCTTAAATCAAATTGCTCTCCTTTGTAATTCCGAACACCGCAAACCAAATCCACCGGATTGAAGTGCGACGCCTTTTTCAAGACTTCTTGTTGCTGCGGATCTTTTGCATCAATCTGCGACGACTCCACAATCTGCAAAGACACTTCTTCCTGCGTATTCTCCGTCCAAAACGGTCCTCCGCCCGGCTCGCCCTCGTTCTTTACCATACCACAAACACGTATCGGACGATTGAGTTTCGGCATCAAAAGTTCACGCAAATCTTCAGCAGTAAAACCCTGAAAATCTTTGAATGCAATATGTAAATCTTTCCACGCAAAATGAAAAATCTCCACAGCCAAATCATCTGAGATATTCGGATTTTCAAGCTCTTTCAAGTACATAAATAATTCTTCTTGCAACTCGAGCAAATAACTTGCAAGAAGTTTTTTATACGTGATTGTTGCCTCCCGATTTTGGTCGGTCGTAACGTTGTCGATATTTTTGATGAAGATGATATCGCCATTCAAGTCGTTCAAATTTTCGATCAATGCGCCGTGTCCGCCCGGACGGAAGAGAAGATCTCCGCTTTCGGTCAAAAATGGTTCATTGTTCAACGTTGCAGCAACTGTGTCTGTGGACGGTTTTTGCACAGAATAGGTAATGTCGTATTTCACACCGAACTCCTTCTCATAACTCGGTGAAACCAACGCAACAAGTCCTTTGAATTTTTCCAAATGTTCCGGAGAAACCGTGAAGTGCAATTTCACACAACCGTTGCTTACAGCGTATTTCGCACCTTCAACCAAATGCTCTTCCAATGCGGTTCTTGAATGAGCTCCGTAGGGATGAAATGCCAACAATCCCTTTGGTAAATTCAAATATCCCAATCCCGAATCTTCCAAAAGAGCATCCAAAATCGCATTGTAATCTTTCTCTGAAAGGCAGGATTCTATAGACTTTCCGGAGTTCTGCATAACCGCTTTCAAATCCTCAAAAAAAGCAAACTTCCGAATGTTTTCAAAGAAATACCACATCGAATTGGAATCTTTTTTTGCAAATAATTTTTCCAAAGATTCTCCGTTAGCGTAAGCCGTTCTAAACTCGCAAAGTTGTTTGAACATCCTTGATGCGGCACCCGAAGCGGGAACAAATTTCACAATGTCGCGCCCTTTCGTTCGTTCTTCATAGTTCGACAACAATTCTTTCTTTTGCAAATCTTCAAACGTTACAATTCCATCTTTTGGGGATGCCGAACGGATCAATTTGGTGAATGGAAAGCCTTTTGCAAAAAACGCCAACTGACGGTCTATTTCAGCGGTTGTAATCCCACGTTTTTTGATTTGTTCTAAATTTTTTGGACTTAACATAGCATTTTTTTTGCAAATATACTAAAATTTTTCGTACTTTTGTAAAAAATATTCTCAATAATGGAAAAAAGCACGGGACATATTTCCCAAATTATCGGCGCTGTTGTTGACGTTTCTTTCGAGAATGACGATCGTCTTCCACAGATCTATGAGGCACTGGAAGTAGTTAATCCTCAGCAGGAAAAAATCATTTTGGAATGTCAACAAGATATTGGTGAGAACACGGTTCGTTGCATTGCGATGCACTCTACCGATGGTTTAGCACGTGGACAAGCCGTTATTGCTACGGGAATGCCTATTTCTATGCCTGTCGGACCGGACATCAACGGGCGTTTATTCAACGTTACCGGAACGGAAATTGACGGTATGGCTCCTGTACATTTTACCACTCGTGCAAATATCCACGGAGATCCGCCGAAATTCGAGAATCTGACCACAACACAGGAAGTGCTGTTTACCGGTATCAAAGTTATCGACTTGATTGAACCTTACGCAAAGGGCGGTAAAATCGGGCTTTTCGGAGGTGCAGGCGTTGGAAAAACCGTGTTGATTATGGAAATGATTAACAACATTGCGAAAAAATACAAAGGACAAACCGTGTTTGCAGGTGTTGGCGAGCGCACACGTGAAGGCAACGATCTCCTTCGGGAGATGATTGAATCCGGCGTAATTCGCTACGGAGATGCGTTCCGAAAGAGTATGGAAGAAGGTGGATGGGATTTGAGTTTGGTTGATCCGGAAGAATTGAAGCAATCTCAGGCAACATTGGTCTTCGGACAAATGAATGAACCTCCCGGAGCACGCGCCAGAGTAGCACTTTCGGGCTTGGCTATTGCAGAGTATTTCCGTGATGGAGATAGCGAAACCACGGGACGTGATATTCTCTTTTTTATTGATAATATCTTTCGTTTTACGCAAGCAGGCTCTGAAGTTTCCGCATTGCTCGGACGTATGCCCTCGGCAGTAGGCTATCAGCCCACTTTGGCATCCGAAATGGGTTTGATGCAAGAACGTATCACTTCTACCAAACGCGGCTCTATCACGTCCGTACAGGCGGTTTATGTTCCTGCGGATGACCTTACCGACCCGGCTCCTGCAACAACATTCGCACACTTGGATGCAACAACCGTTTTGAGCCGTAAAATCTCAGAACTCGGCATCTATCCCGCCGTAGATCCATTGGACTCAACCTCACGCATCCTTACGCCCAAAGTAGTTGGAGAAGAACACTACGATATTGCACAACGTGTAAAAATGACTTTGCAACGCTACAAAGAATTGCAAGACATCATCGCCATTCTCGGTATGGACGAACTTAGCGAGGAAGACAAACAAGTGGTTGCACGAGCACGTCGTGTGCAACGCTTTTTATCGCAACCGTTTCACGTTGCCGAGCAATTCACAGGTATTCCGGGCGTTTTCGTGCCTATCGAAGAAACCATTCGCGGATTCAAAATGATCCTCGACGGAGAAGTGGACGAATATCCGGAAGCCGCATTCAACCTCGTTGGAACGATTGATGAGGCAATCGAAAAAGGTAAAAAAATGTTAGCATCAAGCAAATGAAGTTAGAGATCTCGACACCCGAAAAAATCCTTTTCAGCGGAGAGGTTTGCGCAGTGCAATGCCCCGGTCGCGACGGCTTGTTTCAGATTTTGGAACGCCACGCTCCGATGGTTGCAATCCTTGGAAAAGGGCGTGTAAAATATGAAACCGACAAACATTCGGAACCGCAATTTATTGAGGTAAACCGTGGAGTTGTGCAGGTTTTGGATAATCACGTAACAATACTTTCCGAATAATGAATCTAATCAAACGCTTGGGATTAGCCGTGTTGAGCGGTGTTCTGTTGGGACTTTCGTGGATTGACAGTTCATACGTACCCACATATTTGTTGATATTCGTTGCATTCATTCCCCTTTTAACACTGTTCAACGATCTTGAAAAAACGCCGGAACGCAAGAATGGCAAACGTTTTTTCGGTTACGCATTCTTGAGTTTTTTGATTTGGAATGTGATCACCACCTTTTGGGTATTCAATTCCACACCTGCGGCAATACTTGCATTCCTCACGAATAGCGTATTGATGGCATTGATGGTGTATCTGTATTACATCGTAAAAAAACACGCATTCAAAGGTCGAAATTGTTTGTGGGTATTGGTGGTTTTTTTCACTGCATTTGAATATTTTCATTTCGATTGGGATTTATCCTGGCCCTGGATTACGCTTGGAAATGTGTTTGCAACAATTCCTCGCCTCGTTCAATTCTACGAATTTACAGGGGTTTTAGGAGGTTCTGTTTGGATTTGGATAATGAATATCTTGTTGTTTTATGTCTTGAAAAATCAACAGGAATTCAAACCTTATCGAACCATTTTGGGGTGTGCCTTTGCAATACTTACCGCTGTGCTTGCGCTTTCAACTGCAATGTATGAAAATTACGACGAAAAAGGCGAAGATACGGAAGTTCTTATTGTTCAGCCAAATATAGACCCTTACGGTGAGCAGTATGATTTGGATCCGCTCATCGCCACGCAGCGAATGTTGCGTTTAGCGGAAAGCAAAATCACACCCAAAACCCGCTTGATTCTAACTCCCGAAAGTATGATTCAAGAATATGTTTGGGAACACAACATCGAAAATTCGCCGAGTTTACGAGTTATTCAGGAGTTTTTATCTCGCTACGACAGTATTGAGATGATTGCAGGACTTTCGTCCTACAACATCGTTCCCGAGCGCACTGCGGCTGCACGTCCCTACGGAAATCAGTATTACGAGGCACACAACACGGCATTGTTGGTAAGTCAGGATGATTATTCACAAAAATACTACAAGTCGAAACTCACGCCCGGCGTGGAGATTATGCCGTTTGTTAAGTATTTTCGTCCTTTGGAAAAATTAGCCATTGATATGGGCGGAACAGTTGGAACGCTTGGTATCAGCGAAAATAGAGAGGTTTTTCATTCGCAGTACGGCACTCCGAGTTTTTCTCCTGTGATTTGTTATGAATCTATTTATGGCGATTTCGTGAGTGGATTTGTTCGGAATGGTGCACAGTTTCTCTGCATCATCACGAATGACGGCTGGTGGGGAAACACGCCCGGACATCGGCAACATGCACGCTATGCGAGTCTACGTGCCATCGAAACCCGCCGTTCTATTGCACGTTGCGCAAACACCGGAACCTCTTGTTTCATCAATCAACGTGGAGATGTTTCACAAGCCACGCCCTATTGGGAAGAATGCGCGATTGTTCAAACCATCAAGGCAAACGACAAGATTACGTTCTACGTCAAATACGGCGATTACATCGGTCGGATTGCGCTGTTCTTGGCGGGATTATTGCTCTTGTTGGCGATTGTGAATTGGAGAAAAGATATTTTTGTCTTAAAACCGATCAGAAATATCCGAACGTGATTTCGGACGGCGTTCCACTTGCCATAAAAAACCTTTCAAAAAGCGATCTGCAACAGGCAATTCAGCCTCTGTGAACATTGTTCCGGGATCGGGCGTGATGTAGTTTATTGTGGAGATGCGTTGCTGTTCCAAGGTCATTTCCATTCGCACGGAATTTTGTTTCAAGATGCCGATGAGTGAATTATCCGTATCATCCGTAACAAAATAAATAGTTTCCACCTTTTCGTCGGCAGTTACGTTTTGCAATTCCGAACTATCGTTGAAAAAACCCTCCACAAGAACGCCTTTGATTTGGTTGAATTGCCCTTCGTAGTGCCCTTTGGATGCGATGAATGCGTGATTCTGCAAGAACATTTGCTTGGGTTTGTTGTCGGAAAGAAGAAGACGAATCGTATCTCCGGTCAGCTGATCGTCGTTCGACCACGCAATTGGCGAACCAAACATTGTCATCGTGGAATCCGCCATTACGTAGGCAAGCGAATCGCACGCACCTTGCAAATCCGTTCGATAAAACAGCACATTGTAATACGCTAACACATGATGAATATTCTCGTTGGTATCGTAAACCATTCGCAAAGTATCTCCACGCAGAAACAAGGAGTCATTTTCGCTAATCAAGATTCCTACAGGGTTTTTCGTAAACCACGCATCGCCCTGCTTTTTGTTGTTCAGCGCATAATCGCTGTGAATGATGAGATCTCGAATGCTGTCGATGACCACCACATTATTGAACGCTTCGCCAAAATCCAATTCCATTTCGTAATAAATGCTGTCGCCATACATTTTTTGATCTTTCGTTTGAACGAACGCATTTTGTGTAAGACTTGCAACTTTCTCTTTGGGTCTGTACCAACCGTATTCGCAATACAGATAATTGCTGTCGCTGTAAACGTGCGTAGGACTAAAAAAATACACGACATTGTCCACCATTTGCATCGTGTCGGTGTAGATGATATAACTCGGATCGGTAATCACGACATCGGTTTTGCAGTGGAACGCCTTCGTTTTTCCGTGATGATGCCCGATTTTAGAGGTTAGAACCGTTGAATCGCTGACGATTTTTCCACCGGTGGTATAGGACGCCATATCCGTAACTTGATTGTAGGTCAACCGGTCGGTGTAGAGTTTCGTAGTGTCGGCGGTAGTAACAACCACGTTTTTGTCCACAACCAAAAGGTCTTGATTGGGAGCTTTGTTAAGAGTTGCTCCGGTAATAACGGTTTTGTCTTGCGTAACGATACGCAATTTTTCACGTGCGAAAAGTTCTTGTGTAACTTGGTTCATTTCTGCATAATCGCAGTAGATACGAGTTCCGCTATGCGTTATAATGACATTTTTTATTCCCCTTGTCCAACCCGGACGGGAGGGGTGACTTCCCAAATTATCTGCTTGTATCTGCATTCTTCCCCTTTGCGCCAAAACAGGCGTAAACACAGCCGTTACGGCAAATAAAAAAAATATGAAGACACCAACTTTTTTCATTCTTTTTCTTCGCCCGTATTTTCTTGTTCAACGATCATATCCAACTGTCCTGTATGGTCGAAATAAACAGTGTAGAATGTCGGTGTTTTCGCGCCTCTTGCCCTTTCGGAGATAACCACATGGAAATAACTTTTCAGTCCCATATTGGGAAACATTCGCGTGAATTTACTTTCATAAACCACTCGCTCTCCACTAATAAATGAGGCTTTGGAATAATTTTCATCCAAGAATTTTTGTATCGGATAAACGGCGGTTTTTTTTGTGAAGAAAGTAATTACGGAGGCTTGATTTCCATCGTTATCCCATTCACTCGCCATATTTACCTCCCGAAACATGTACTCTGCACGATGAAATCCGAGATCGGTTTTCGACCATTTGATTTTGTCCGGAGTAATGCCGTAGCGTTTGGCAATGTTCAGCAGTATGATGTCGGGAATGCCTTTGTTTTCGTCAATCACTTCTTTTTGGATGCCTGGACGGAGTGCGGTTTTCGTATCATTTTTCACAACAATAGATTCATCTGAATCTGCTTCAACAGCCATTCCATCAATCATCTGAATATCTCCTGCCAAGTCGAAAATCAGTTCGGTTGTCAATTCTTTGTTGGATTTCAATGCGAGCATCAATGCAAAATAATTACCACCACCGCTCTCTTCAACGTATTGAGCACTTTCGATACGATAGGCATCGTAGCGCGAATTGGTAAATTCGAGAAGTTTTTCAGGAAGTTCGGAATTACTAATGTTCACACGTGTTTCAGCCCATTCTCCGTTTTCCAAAAAGGTTGCGATTTCGGTGCGGTCTTCGTATTTGATAGTTGCTACAAATCTTGCATTTCTCTTCTCCCACGAGCATTCCGGACGATCGGGATATGCCAAAGCAAACCCTTCTGCAACGAAAGCAGGAAGTTCTTTCTCCGAAATCGGCTTTTGCTGTGCGAAACCGTGCAAGCCTAACCCTAACAAACCTATAAGAATAAGCAATTTCATAAATATACCGTGGTTTTATTCTGCAAAGATACGAAAAAAATACGAATTACGAATTAGGAATTACGAATTTTCGCATATATTAGATAATTTTTTATCTTAATGTGATAGGGTCATCCGTTCGGTTTTGTTCATCAGGTTAAGGATTTGACTTTGTCGTTTGAACAAGTAGTTTGTTGGGCGGTCGGGACGGCGACGGCGCGGATCGGGCAAACAGGCAACGAGCAAAGCAGCCTCGCCTTTGGTCAGTTTTTTTGCGGATTTTTTGTAATAAATTTCACTCGCACGTTCTGCGCCATAAACTCCTTGTCCCATCTCTATCACATTGAGATACACCTCCATAATTCGCTCTTTGCTCCATAAGGTTTCGATAAGAAACGTGAAATACACTTCCATACCCTTACGCAGCCAAGAGCGTTTTGTCCAAAGAAACACATTTTTTGCGGTTTGTTGAGAGATGGTGCTTGCTCCGCGCATTCTCCTACCTTTGTGCCGTTTGTTATATTCCTGCGCATCTTCAATGGCTTTGAAATCGAATCCGTGATGTTGCAGGAAAAGGTTGTCTTCAGAGGCGATGGCGGCATTATACAAGTGGGGAGAAATATCTTCGATAGAAACCCATTTTTTGGTTAATCGTGCGGTATTTCCTTCTTTATAGTCGAATAATCGAACAATCATAAGAGGCGTAATTGGCGGATTAATAAAGCGATAAAGAATAGTAAAGCCAATGCTTCCTCCGAAGAATAAAAGCATTGCCCAAATAACGATTTTTTTCAGAATTCTGCCGAATTTAGATTTCATTTTTATTTTGATTTCTCTACAAAGATACGAAAAATAGCGAAATGTTACACCGTTTTTTTGTTTAGTTGTTGATTTTACTTTTACGATTCCGAATAAGCTTTCAAAATTTCGGTTACCAAACGGTGGCGAACAACGTCTTTTTCTGTGAGTTGAATAATGCTTAATCCTTTCACGTTTTTCAGAATTTTCATTGCGTGAAGAAGTCCTGAAGATTGATTTCTGGGCAGGTCTATCTGCGTAACATCTCCTGTGATAACAAATTTTGCGGATTTTCCCATACGAGTCAAGAACATTTTCATTTGCATTTCGGTTGCATTCTGCGCCTCATCTAAAATCACGAAAGCTTGATCCAACGTGCGTCCTCGCATAAAAGCGAGAGGTGCTATTTCGATGGTATGATCTTCAAAATAATCGACTAATTTTTGTTGAGGCAGCATATCCCGAAGTGCATCATACAAAGGCTGTAGGTAGGGGTCTAACTTATCTTGTAAATCGCCCGGAAGGAATCCCAAATTTTCGCCTGCCTCAACAGCCGGACGAGTTAGGATAATTCGTCGCACTTCTTTATTTTTCAATGCCCGAACTGCCATTGCAACAGCCGTGTATGTTTTCCCCGAACCGGCAGGTCCAATGGCAAAAATCATATCGTTTTCTTCGCAAGCTGCAACCAATTTTTTTTGATTAGCGGTGAGTGGTTTGATTTGTTTTCCATTGCGACCGTGTACCAAAACGTCCGTATTTGCAGTGTGTTCAGAGAGTTTGAAATTACTTTCGGAATCCACAATCTGGATAATATCGTTTTCATTCAAACGGTTGTAGTTTTCAAAATGCTCCAACATCTGATTGAATTTCTCTTCAAAAAGTTCTATTTCCTCCGTTTCTCCGGCAATTTTCAACATACTTCCTCGAACAACAATTTTGATCTTCGGAAACAGCTGTCGGATGAATTTCAGATTTTTCTCCTGAACACCGAATAAATCCAGCAATGACAAGCCCGAAAGGGAAAAAGTTTTCTCGTTCATAAAAATTTTTTTTGCAAAAATACGATAAATTCACGAATTATTTGTAATTTTGTAGAAAATTTTTTGTAAAAAGACGATGGGACTAATAACAATCACCAGCGATTGGGGAGAAAAAGATCACTACTTAGCAGCCGTGAAAGCTAAGATATACGGCTATTTCCCGGAAGTTCGCATCGTTGATATTACGCACGAAGTTCCCGTTTTCGACATTGGCAAGGCGGCATACTTCATTCGGAACGTGTATCCATATTCTCCGGACGGAACCGTACACATCATCGGTGTAAATACAATTTCCGACAAAGATCGGGCACATTTGATTGTGTGTTATCGCAATCAATTTTTTGTTGGAGCAGATAATGGAATTTTTTCATTGTTATTCCCGAAAAACGAAGTCCCAAGTGCTGTTTACGAGATTACAGAGATGCAGGATCACGACAGTTTCACATTCCCCGGTCGGGATTTATTCGCAAAAGTCGCCGCTTTTTTGGCACAGGGAACAGCTCCTGAAAAACTCGGGAAACCTACAGAAATACAAACACGGATCACACCATCCGCACCGATTGTTCGCTATGAAAAATCATCGGAAGGACAAGCCATTTCTGCCGAAATAGTGGGCGAAGTGGTTTATATCGACCGTTATGGAAATGTCAATACGAACATTCATCGTTCGCTGTTTTCCGCTCTACGTGCGGAGTTCGCAGAATTTGAAATCAGTTACAAAGATCCTGTTCGTAGAATCAACCATACAGAAACCATTCAAAAAATCTCTACGGCTTATTCGGATGTGCCTCGTTCGGATGCACTGGCTTTATTCGCAAGCGACGACTATTTGCAGATTGCACAAAACGAAGCAAACGCAGCGGGAATGCTGGGATTTAGATTGCGAATGCCGGTAATTATACGTTTTTTTAGTCGGAAATAATCTGCATTTTTGCAAATTTTGTCAGCAATGTTTTCTCTCCAACAGTGTCGAAAAGCACAATAATTTTTTCTCCGTTTTGCTCCACGGATTGGATAACTCCTTTTCCAAATTTTTCGTGTTGAACGTGTTTGCCAACTTGTATGTCATCCAAGGATATATTCGACTGTTGCGGTGTTGCACGATGCTGAACAGTTTTCATCGACACCAAATTTTGAGGTCGTTGAAATGTTGCCGTCGGATTTTGCAAAGTATCCCTGTTGCTAAACTTGGAATCATCGCCGTGTTCCACTTTGCGGAAGTTTGAACCCAACACTTGTTTGGGTTTGTTGTAGGTTTGATATGCCTCGAAACGCTCAAAAACACCGGTCTTTTCGAGAACACTCGGATCGTCTAAATAAGATGAATCAATTTCTTCCAAAAAACGGCTCGGCTCGCAAAACGTGTATTGTCCCCAGATGAAACGGTTTTCAGCGAAGGATAAAAACAGTCTTTTTTCAGCACGTGTAACAGCCACGTAGAACAGTCTGCGTTCTTCTTCCAAGTCGTTTCGTGTGTTTATCGACATCGAAGATGGAAATAAATTTTCTTCCATTCCGACCACGAAAACATTTTGAAATTCAAGTCCTTTTGCAGCGTGTATGGTCATTAAGGAAACCCGATTTTTATCTTCTTCTTTGTCGTTATCGGCATCCGTAAGCAAAGCAATGTTTTGCATAAATTCGTCCAGCGTGCGAAGCGCATCATTCACAAAAGAAATTTCGCCTGTATCTTCATTGACGATTTCCTGTTCGGTGAGCGTAAAATCTTTTACGGCATTAAGCAATTCATCGATATTGCGCAAACGAACTTCCGCTTCAAGTGTGTCTTCTTCGTTGAGTGCCGACTTAATCCCTGAGGAAAGCCAAATTTGCGTAGCCATTTCAAAGGCTTCCGTAGTTTTGATTTGCACGTGCAGACTTTTTATTTTGACTGCAAACGCCTCCAATTTCGCCCATGTTCCTGCGTTGATTACAGGATTTACGTATTTCGGATCGGAGATTGCATCCCACAGCGAGATGTTGTGTTCGCTTGCCAAAACCTGTAAACGCTCGATTGTTGTTCGTCCTATTCCTCGTGCAGGATAATTGATCACACGCAACAAAGCCTCTCGATCGTTCGGATTAACAGTCAAACGAAAATACGCCAAAACGTCCTTTATTTCCTTGCGTTGATAGAAACTTTGTCCGCCATAAATGCGGTAGGGAATGTTGTATTGGCGCAACGCATCTTCGATGGAACGGGATTGGTTGTTTGTTCGATAGAGTACGGCAAAATCGCTGTTTTGCGCGTGTTCGTTCATCTTCAATTCAAAGATTTTTTGAGCCGTCAAGATGCCTTCCGCACGATCGCTGTCGCATTTCGAGAGATGAATTTTTTCGCCTTCCATATTGTCCGTCCAAATCTCCTTATGAATTTGATCCCGATTCTTCGCAATCACAGAGTTTGCGCCCGCAACAATGTTTTTGGTAGAGCGGTAATTTTGCTCCAATTTATACGTTTGAAAAGAAGGATAATCGGATTTGAAATTGAGTATATTTTGGATATTCGCACCACGAAAAGCATAAATACTTTGTGCGTCGTCGCCCACCACACAAAGGTTTTGATGTGCAGCAGCAAGTTTTTTCACAATCAGATATTGCGAGTAGTTCGTATCTTGATACTCATCAACCAAAATATATTTGAAACGCTGTTGATATTTTTCCAAAACATCCGGAAAATCACGCAAAAGCAAATTCATATTGAACAACAAATCGTCGAAATCCATTGCTGCGGAGCGTTTCAGGCGTTCGTTATAAACCTTGTAGATGGCACCAATCATGGGTCTTTTCATTGCTGCATCTTGTGCGTTGATTTCCGGATTTCGTGCGTAATCTTCCGGCGAAAGCAAACTGCTTTTGGCATTCGAGATACGGCTCAACACTTGACTTACGGGATATACCTTGGGGTCGAGATTATGTTCTTTCAAAATCGAATGGATAACGCTTTTGCAGTCGTCCGTATCGTAAATAGTAAAATCTTTCGGATAGCCCAAACGTTCTCCGTCGATGCGCAGGAATCGTGCGAAAATAGAGTGAAATGTACCCATCCAAACGCTTCTTGCTTCTGTTCCGATGAGGTCGGAGATACGGTCTTTCATCTCACGAGCGGCTTTGTTTGTAAAGGTTAGCGCAAGAATACGAAAAGGATCTATTCCGTTTTGCAACAGATTGGCGATGCGGTAGGTCAGCGTTCGAGTTTTCCCCGATCCCGCACCCGCGATGATCATAATCGGACCATCAATATGTGCAGCAGCATTCGCCTGTTCAGGATTTAATTGAGAGAGTATATTTGACATCGTAGAGAAAAAATGAGTACAAAGATACGAAAAAAAAATGAAACAATGTTTCATTTTTTTTTGTATCTTTGCAAAATGAGAATCTCTCCAAAAAATACGCTGTCTATTGTCATTCCGTTCTATAACGGCAATGCGTTTTTGAGTGATTTACTAACCTCCTTGCGGGAAAGTTATGAATTGTCTTCAAAACAACTTACGCCCGAAATCAGGATTGTCAACGATTCTCCACAGATTGCAGAACAGGAACTTCTTCATATCTGCCACCGTGCGGATCCCGAACAGAAATTAAACATCAAACTTTTTACAAATCCCGGAAATAAAGGTGTTGCTTATTCGCGAGATTTAGGAACAACACAAGCTTCAGGAGATTTTATCACGTGGATTGATCAGGATGATTTCGTTCATCCAACATACTTTTCGATTTTAGAGCAACTTTTACAATCCCAAGAAAACATCTATTTGTTGAATGGATACATCTGTAAAGATAAAACTGAAAAGATTTTACCTCTATTTTACATCCGACCGACCGTGAATTTTAAGCATATCTTGTTTAGTAATTCGGTTTTGTCCACTTCTTTTTGGATTGTAAATCGATCTTTTTTGCAGACCTTAAATTGTCATTTTTCTTATCCCAAAATGATTTACAAAGGTGTGGATGACTGGTATTTTTCCTTGCAATTGACCAAACAAAAATATACCGTTCGATACATTGCGAATCGCCTTATTTATTACCGTTTTCACGCAAATAATTTTGGACATAATCTTGCCGAATCCATCGATGCCGGTTTGGAGCTGCTTCATTTTTTGCAAACGGATGAAACATATCCTCAAACACTCATAAAATCACGTATCGCAACATTGAAATTTTCCAAACGATTCTATTTGGGAAGTAAATTGAGAAGTATATGTTCCAATCCTTGCGATTTCATTCGATTTCTAACACACTATATCTACGACAAAAACCGCTTATTTCGCTTATTTATCAAACTTTTTGGAAACCTCAAATTCAGAACTTAAATACGTATGAACCCCGCATAAATAAAAAATCACCTAAAAAAAATGAAAATAATTTTGCGGACTCCATACGACCTATCTAATAAAAATTATTTACGTATGAAATATCTCAAAAAAATAAATTTACAAACACATTCATGGAGCGAACTTGGTTTGTGGCTACTCATCCCTTTCGCAAGTTTGACAAGCCATACAGCATTACCCATACCTCCAACAATGATTCTGTTTTTCATTGCTCTCGCACTATGGATTGTTCAAAGTGTTTCACGAGGAAATGTTTTCGGAATCGAAAATCAAAATCCAATCATACGGGAAGGCATCATCATTTTCTTTATATTTTGCTTATATTTATTTGCATCGCAGTATTTTATGAGTAGCGCATTTCGGCGATATATGGGTGCATTGATGGCGCCGCTATATCTTGTCCTCATTCTCATTTTTTCGAAGGATGTGTCCGGCGAATTTCTGAAAAAAATCGCTTTGAAGTTTATTCGTTATTCTATTATTATCCTTGCAATAGAGGCTGTTGTTCGTTACATTGTCAGTATCGTTCTTTTCATTCAAGGAGAAAACAGTTTCGTTGGCATTTATATGTTCAAATTCAACGGACCTATTTATTCTTCCAGCAATTTAGTTGCCGCACATCTGATTTTTCTGCTGTTTTTCATTCTTTGGTGGAAACACCGGCAAGGGCAATTTCTGAAAAAAGAGATATGGTTTGTTGCAGTTCTTCTTATCTTGACCTTGTCAAGAGCCAGCATAGTTGCGCTGGCAGGAGGTTTGATTTACTATTGGTTTTTCCGAAACTTGAATTGGAAAAAATCGCTATTGTTGCTCTGCTCGGGCTTTGTTTTTCTATTTCTTTCTCTATTCGCACTTAAATTCTTTATTCACGATCCCAGTTTTCAGAGTAAGTTTGCAATTGCTAATGAATCTATAAAATATTATCAAACGGCAGATTTAACTGCTATTTTGTTCGGCGTTGGATTTTATGAAACAGAGCATCTGATGGCATATTATGCACACAACTATTTCCTCCTGTTTTTGATGGAGTCGGGCATTTTTGGTTTTATAGGATTATGTGCAACGTTATTGTATTTGATCAAAAGCACGAATGGATCAATCTCAATAGTATTACTACCTTTCTTGATACAAACCGCCGCCGAAAGTGTTACGTTCATCCCCTATTTCTACGTCGGTGCTGCCTTAATCATTTTAATTCCTCTTAAACATGATTCCAAAAAAAATACATTACTGTTGGATTAGTGGCGATCCGTATCCCGAATTGATTGCACGTTGCATAGACACATGGCAGCAGATTTTGCCGGATTATGAGTTTGTGCTTTGGGATGCCGAGCGTGTGAAAAGTTTGTCGTGCGATTGGTTCGATGGCGCGATGGAAGCTAAGAAATACGGCTCTGTTTCGGATTATGTGCGTTTGCATGCACTCTACTACGAAGGCGGAATTTATTTAGATGCGGACGTGGAAGTGATTAAAAATTTCGATGATTTGCTGTCCTTAAAATCGTTCATCGGTTTAGAACAAAGTGGAGATGTGGAAGCCGCAATCATAGGAGCTGAACCTCGTGCAAATTGGGTCGGCTATACCCTTCGAAAATTTCAGGAAACGCCTTTTTGGAACGAAAAAGGAATCATGAATCTTCAACCCTTGCCTATCGCATTAAATCAATTGATGGCAGATTATTTTCATTGTAAAAAAGAAGATTTTGAACACCTGAAATCCGAAGAAATTCGTATATTTCCTCAAACATATTTCTCGCCAAAAAATCTACATACAAGTCGTGTCAAAATAACACCAAACACTTATACAATCCACCATTTCGATGGAAGTTGGATGACAAAAACCCGAACTTTTTACATAAAAATGAATCTTCACAAAATCATCATTGCACTTCTGGGGCAAAAAGGACATAACATCCTTATCAACATATTCCGAAAGTTCATCAAATAAAGATTATTCTTGAGAGAACGCTTGTTTTTGATAAATTTTGACATGGTTGAAAGGTTCGAAAAATACGGCTTCGCTTTGATATGGATACATCGTTGCAAGAGAATCCAAAAGTGGTTTGACATCTTCGGCTGAAAAAGCATTTCCAAAAACAATGACCTGTTCGCAATCTTTCTCCCGAATGGTTTGCAATTGTGAACCATTCCAAAGGGGAAGAAACGAAAAATCTTCATATTTTCCAAAAGCATTTCCTTCAACCGCCTTGCAAAATATCGGACGATGGTAGGCATACATAAACGCAGCGTCCCAATTGGTAACAGCGATAACACGGGATTTTTTCTCATATTTCCGTGCATACTCAACCGCACCGGAGTAATCAAAATGATAATAAGCTCTATGGTCGGCAGTAAAGGAATACGTGTAGTAGCCCAAAAGAAACGTTGAAAAAATGATCCAAAGAATTTTACTTGCTCGTCTCTTCAATAAGCAAAAAAATCCCGAAAAACTCAAAGAACAGATTAGAATCAATCCTACACAAGCGTAGATTACGTAGCGTGGAACCCACATCGGATATTTGAAAGAGATCACGAACATAGTTACGAATGGGAGGAAGAAACTCAAGCAGAGGAATTGAAATTTCTTCTCTTTCTTCTCTATTGCAATAAGAAATGCTGCGGCAAGGCAAAGCAGGAGCACCACAACGGATACTCTGTTCATGTCGTTGAAAAAAGTTTTTGTAAAGGCAAAAATATCAGTTATTTTTGGCGATGTCAAGAATGATGTCCCTCCTGATATGGCGTGCGTGAAACGCCCAAAAATTCTAAATGCTAACGGGATAATGAAAAGCAACAAAAAACCGGATATATACGCAATTTTTTTTCGCTGTTTTTTGAAATACAGAAACGTTAAGAGCACTTGATATCCAACAAAGAACCATGCAAACCAATGGACACAAACCAAGCAGAGATTTACGAAGCCCCATATCCAATAGTAGCATGTGGTTTGTCGGGGAGTGTTTTGTTCGTCAGAAAATTTCAATACAAGCCATGTAGAAGCAAGACATAATGTAGCATATAGGCTGTATGGGCGAAGCTCAAAACTGTAGTAGTGCATAAGTGATGAGAACGCATACATAAAAACAGCTATTGTCGCAGAAACTACGCCACCTAAACGCATTGCTATCTTATACAGAAAAAATATACCAACAGTTGAAAAAATCAAGGGTAAGATACGCATCCATTCTAATCCTATTCCACCTATTTTTATCCATAAACGCAAAAAAACCTCAAATAATATGCCGGGTGAACCCATAAACAATTCCGACATCATCTCTGCAAACGGTTTCATCGCACGATAAACACTTGCAGGTTCATCGTGTTTCAAATCTTTGTCGGTAAAAACAATGAGGTTTATAACGAAAAACAAGATGGCTAAGGCAAACGGTATCCATTTCCCGAATTTTTGCTCTAAAGCTTGAAGTTTATGGATCATAGTGCAGTATTTTAATGTTTTCTAAAAACAAATTTAGGTTCTTCGTGCCGGATCAAGCGACGAATGTTTTTGATATGTGTGAGCGGAATAAAAACGGCTATGCCACCTGCAAAAATCAACAAGGGAAATTTCTCTGTTTGGAAAAATGCGAATTGCAGGAAGAGCAGCGAAACCGCAGCCGTTATGGATGATAGAGAAATGTATCGGAAGAGAAGAAATACGATGACAAACACAGATAATACCAACAAAAAAACTTGCGGATAAAGCATAATCAAAACACCTACCAATGTTGCAACGCCTTTCCCTCCACGAAATCCAACATAGACGGGGAATACGTGTCCGATAATAACAACTATCGCCGTGGCAATTTCAAGCCATAAAAGAGAATCTTGCGAATAATTTTGCAAAGGAGGATATTCTTTCAAGAACATCAAAAAAAACAAGGGTAACAAACCTTTCAGCAAATCCAATGCCAACACGCACAAGCCCGGCTTAAAACCCAACACACGAATCACATTGGTTGTCCCTGCGTTGCGACTGCCTGCATTGCGCACGTCCACATCAAAAAAAACACGCCCAATCCAAACCGCATTGGGAATAGAGCCGATGAGATAGGCACTTATTAAAATCAGTAAAACGAGCATATTGACATTGTATTTATTTGCAAAGATACGAAAAAAAATGAAATACCTCCGCATTTCATTTTTTTTTGTATCTTTGTACAATGAAACTTCCGTTTCTCATACTTGCGATATTCTTTTCCGTAGTGCTTTCGGCTCAAACGGACGAATTTGTGTTTACACAGTTCAAACACAAAAACGGCACAATTTCCAGCGAAGGCTATCTCCGCAAAGGAAAGCCCGATGGTTATTGGAAAACCTTTGATGAACAAGGAAAATTGATCAGCGAAGGTAATCGCAAAAACTATTTACTCGACAGTGTTTGGAAATTTTATTCCAACGATACGCTGACTTCTGAAATTTCCTACAAAGCCGGTAAACGTGACGGTTTAACCAAGATTTATTCCGCTACGGAAACAACGGTTACACCTTATTCTTCCGATGTTGTTTCGGGAATACGTGAAGTTTTCTACAAAAACGGTGCAATCAAACAGCGCACGCCTTTTGAAAAAGGTGTGGAAAACGGGATGTCGTTCGACTTTGCGGAAGACGGCGTTATTACAGGTGTTACAGAGTATAGAAAAGGTTTTATCGTCAATCGTCAGCGCATCAATCGCAGGGATAGAAACGGCTTGAAACAGGGCGAATGGAAGTTTTTTTATCCGAATTTGATTGTTCAACTTGAAGGAACGTATTTGAACGATAAAAAAAATGGCTATTTCAAATCGTATGATACGCTTGGAAACCTCATCAATGTTGACAAATACACGAATGATGAGTTGGATAAAGAAGTTGCGGAAATCAGTAATGTGGAAGTCAAAACAGAATATCACGCCAACGGCACACCCAAAATCACGGCGACCTACAAAAACGGTCAGTTAGAGGGTGTCGCACGTGAATATGATACGACAGGAAAAGTGGTAAAAGGGATTGTATTCAAAGAGGGAAAGCCTGTTGCATCGGGCATTGTGGATGATAGAGGATTGTTTCAAGATACATGGAAAGAATTTTATCCCGATGGGAAAGTCAAGGCAGAAGGGCGTTATCGCAATGGAAAACGCAGTGGGAAGTGGCGTTTCTATTATCCCGAAGGGGAATTGGAACAAGAAGGAACGTTTAACAACAAAGGAGAATATGACGGAGATTGGACGTGGTATTACCCAAGTGGGGCTGTTCGCATCACGCAAACCTACGTCAATGGCGTGGAAGACGGAGATTTTAGAGAGTATTTTGAAGATGGAAAAATCATTGCGCAGGGTGAATATATCGACGGAGAACGTCATGGAGATTGGACCATTAACACCGGTTTGGAAGTGATGTCGGGACGTTACAGAAACGGCGAACGACACGGGAAATGGAAGACCTATTCGCTTAAAAACGATAAGCGCATTACGTTTGAAGGTTCATACGTGGATGGCGTTCCAAACGGTCGACACATCTACTATCAAGAAAATGGAAAACCGCTCGAAGAAGGCTCGTATTCGATGGGAAAACAAAATGGAGTGTGGAAAAAATACGATGAAAAAGGAAATGTTTTTGTAACGATTTTGTATAGAAATGATGATGAAATACGATATGATAATGTGCGAGTTGAGTCTCGCGAAAAGAAATAATACCTAACACCTAATTCCGATGATTTTTGCTTCTATAGATATTGGTTCCAATGCGATGCGCCTTTTGTTCAGTAACATTTTTGAAACTGAGCATGGAGATATTACGTCTATGCGCACGGCTTTTCTGCGTGTGCCTATCCGTTTGGGAGGAGATGTGTTTGCTTGCGGACGGATTTTGCCCGACCGTGAACAAAAGTTAATCAAAAGTTTGGCTGCATTCAAAGCCTTGATCGAAGTGAATGAAGCTGTGGCTTATGAGGCTGTGGCTACATCTGCTATGCGTGAAGCCTCCAATGGAGCGCAAATCATTGAGCACATCGAAAAAGAATTGAATCTTCGCGTGCGTATCATCGACGGACAGGAAGAGGCGGAAATTATACGTACTGCCTGCGAAATCGGCACAGATCCGGAGTTCCCGGTAACGATGATGATTGACGTGGGGGGAGGAAGTACGGAAATTTCTGTGATTAAAAACGATATTCTTGTGAATTCGGAATCTTTCAATCTCGGAACATTGCGGGTTTTAAATAAGAATGTGGATCCCGAAGAGTGGATGCGTTTGTATGAATGGCTGATCCAATTTGTTCCCGATTTTGGGCAAATTCAATGTGTTGGATCGGGAGGAAACATCAATAAAATCGCAAAACAATTCGGCAATAGAGATAAAAAAATCATTTCGTTCAAACAGTTGGAGCGTGCATACACGAATTTAGCACCGCTCAGTGTGGAAAAACGTATGGAACTCTACGGATTTCGTGCGGATCGTGCGGACGTTATTGTTCCTGCTTTGGAGATTTATCTGAATATCTTGAAAACAGTAAAAGCCAATCACATTCTTGCTCCAAAGGTAGGATTGGCAGACGGTTTAGTGCTTTATCTGTATAAAAAATATCTTAAACAAAACACCTTAAATAAAACACCTTAAAAATGAACATTTACACTAAAACAGGCGACGACGGAACAACGTCTATCGTAGGAGGAACGCGGGTTTCCAAAGCCGACATTCGTGTGGAAGTCTATGGCACGATTGACGAACTCAATGCGCATATCGGCGTAGTTATAGAGCATTGTTCCGATGAAAACGACCGTGCATTTTTATGTCGGATACAGGAAGAATTGTTTCAAGTGGGTATGGTTTTCGCCACAGATTGGCAGAGGTTTGATGCATCTGCACATATCATTTCGGAAGAAAATATACAGAGATTGGAAAAAGAAATCGACCGTATTTCCGCATCACTTCCGCCTTTGAAGAGTTTTGTAATGCCGAGAGGTTCTGTGTTTGCAGCGTTCACGCATTTGGCACGAACCGTTTGCAGACGTGCAGAACGTTTGGCTGTTGCACTTATTGAAAACTGTTCGCTGGAATATCATCTTCCACGAGATGTGGCAAACGAAATCTATCAGCCGCAGAACGGTCCGAAAACAAAGATCGATCCACATCCGTTTTTTGTTTGTGGAATACACTATTTGAATCGACTTTCGGATTATTTGTTTGTTTTGGCACGGAAATCGTAGGAAAACATAGACTTTTCTAATTTTTTAGAATCAACGCAGAGTTTGGAAGATTATAAAGTCATCAGCACAAAAATCTGCGCTAACAGCACTCTCAGAAACATCGTAATCGGATACACGGATGCGTAAGCGGCTGCTTGTGCTTGACCCGGAGCAATACTGTTTGCAAACTCCAATGCCGGAGGGTCGGTCATTGAACCTGCAATGAAACCGCAAATTTTCAGATAGTTTACTTTCATAAATTTAGCGATGATACCCACAAGCATAATGGGTATAAAAGTCATTGCAACGCCATACAACATCCACTGCCAACCGCCGTNNTTTCTATAAATTTTTCTCCGGAAAGCAAACCCACACAGGCGAGAAAAAGAATAATTCCCATTTCACGCATAAAAAGATTTGCACCGGGAGTCATATAAAAACTCAATTTTCCTATACGTCCTTTGTGTCCAAGCAAGATAGCCACCAAGAGCGGACCGCCTGCCAATCCAAGCTTTGCGGGTGCAGGAAGTCCGGGGATGAAAACAGGTATGCTGCCTAACAAAACACCTGCAAAAATACCCAAAAAGATAGAAACGATATTGGGTTTCGCCAATTCATTGACAGAATCGCCCAACTCTTTTTTCACAGCATTCAAAACTTCTTTTTTACCAACAACACGAATCGTATCGCCCAATTCCAACGTGGTTTGCAAACTCGGCAATATCTCCATTCCCGAACGGTAGATACGAGTGATATTCGCCGGATAACGACGATAAATCCCTACCTGTTCAATGGTTTTCCCACTCAATTTTTTGCTGGTCATCAAAACATTGATCATCGCAAAAGGACCCGGACTGTTTTCAATGTTCTGTGTAATCTGAACTTTCCCAACCTTAAATTCCAAGTTGTGAATAAAATGCTGTGCAGATGCTCCACAAATAATATCGCCTTCTTGAACAATTTCCGTATCAATAGCAATGATGGATTCTCCTTTGCGGATGATGCGGGAAATTGCCAATTCTTTGTTCAACATGTGTTGAATATAATCGATCGTTTTCCCGAATAAATTCGGATTGGAAAGCGTAATCTCAACACTTTGCAATTTCACTTCGCTGTTGCTTAAAGTGTCTGTGTAGTTCTTTACTTCTTTGTCGATATTGATTCTAAAAATCCATCGAATCAGCAACATTGTGATAATAATACCCATGATACCGAAAGGATAAGCAAGAGCGTAAGCCATTCCCGTTTCGGCAACAACACCCGCACTCACACCCTGTTCGGCAAGCACTTGTTGAGCTGCTCCCAAACTTGGCGTGTTGGTTACCGCCCCCGACAATGTTCCGATAATCACTGCGGGCGATAAATCCGTGAAATAGTATATCGCACAAGCGATACCAAAACCTCCCAAAACCGCACCCATCGCCAGAAAGTTGAGTTTTAGTCCGTCCTTTTTGAACGAAGAAAAGAAACGGGGTCCCATACTCAATCCGATGCTGTAAACGAACAGAATCAGTCCGAAGTCACGGATGAAATGCAGGATATGTGCATCAATCGGTGCTCCAAAGTGAGCAATTGCAATGCCACTGAACAAAACGCCGGCAATACCCAATTTAATGCCCTTAATCTCCAACTTACCGATCAACACACCGGTAAATGCAGTTAAACACAAGTACAGTACCGTTGAAGCGATACTTTGCGTCGTAAAAAATTCATGTATAGTGTTCATAAAATTCTTTAATTGCTGTAAAATTTGGTTTGCAAAGATACGATTTTTTTTTGAGATACCGAAAAAAAATCGTATCTTTGTAAGATGAAAAAAGATAACTGCTATGAAGAAGATAATTGCCTTTTGTTTGATACTATCCCTTTACAGTTGTAAGGATGATAATCCGAATCCCATTCCGAATTATTATACGGTAAATATCACGATTGATGTGTCGAGTTTTGACAATGATTTTGCGATTGGAAATATCAAGACATTTACGCAAATGCGCACCGGCTACAATACCGGATATGCGGGAGTTGTGGTGTATCGCCACAATCTTGATGAGTTTTATGCTTATGATATGGCTTGTCCGAACGATTGGTATTCCGGTTGCATCGTTGTCAGAGATAGCACCAAGGCAAGACCTGCTCCTGCGGATCTTTGCTTGCAGGATGAAATCTGCTGTGGCTGCAAGTTTAATCTGTTGAACGGCTATCCACAATCGGATAACAAAGATTACAGATATCCTTTACTTCAATACAAAGTTACGAAACAGAGCGCCACACGGTTTTTGGTGCATAATTAAACTAAAAAAAAGACGGAACGTTTCTGCGTTCCGTCTTTTTTTAGTGTCGAGTGTTCTTAGTACATTCCACCCATTCCGCCCATATCGGGAGCCATTGGCATAGCCGGTTTTTCTTCTTTAATATCTGCTAAAACGCACTCGGTAGTGAGTAGCATTCCGGCGATAGATGCTGCGTTTTCGAGTGCAACACGTGCCACTTTCGTAGGATCGATAACACCTGCTTTGTAGAGGTCTTCGTAAACTTCCGTGCGAGCATTGAAACCGTAGTCGGCTTTTCCCGAACGCACTTGGTTCACAACCACAGAGCCTTCCAATCCTGCATTTGCAACGATTTGACGAAGCGGTTCTTCCAAAGCACGACGAACGATATTCACACCCAAAACTTCTTCTTCGTTTTCGCCTTTGACCTTATCCAAAGCCTCGATAGCACGGATATACGCAACACCACCTCCGGGGATAATACCCTCTTCGATGGCTGCACGAGTGGCGTGCAAAGCATCATCAAAACGATCTTTTTTCTCTTTCATCTCCACTTCCGATGCCGCTCCAACGTAGATTACAGCCACACCACCGGCGAGTTTCGCCAAACGTTCTTGCAATTTCTCACGGTCGTAGTCCGACGTGGTTTTTTCAATTTGTGAACGGATTTGCGCAACACGTGCATCGATCGCCGCTTTCTCTCCTTGTCCGTTGATAATCGTAGTGTTTTCCTTATCCACCGTGATTTTTTCGGCTTGACCGAGCATATTCAAATCAGCATCTTCCAACTTAAATCCTTTTTCTTCGGAAATCACCGTTCCACCTGTCAAAATAGCAATATCTTCAAGCATTTCCTTGCGACGATCGCCAAATCCCGGTGCTTTCACAGCAGCAATTTTCAAGTTCGCACGCAAACGGTTCACAACAAGTGTTGCAAGAGCCTCGCTCTCAACATCTTCTGCGATAACCAACAAAGGACGTCCGGTTTGAACCGTTTTTTCCAAAATCGGCAAAAACTCTTTCATCGCAGAGATTTTTTTGTCGTAAATCAAGATAAACGGATTTTCAAAAACGGTTTCCATTTTCTCCGGATTAGTTACGAAATAAGGCGACAGATAACCACGGTCAAACTGCATTCCTTCAACCACTTTCACATTGGTTTCCGTGCCTTTTGCCTCTTCAATGGTAATCACACCTTCTTTCTTCACTTTCGCCATAGCTTCAGCAATCATCTTTCCGATGAAACTGTCGTTATTTGCTGAGATTGTGGCAACTTGTTCAATTTTATCGTTGCTATCGCCGATCGTTTGAGATTGTTTTTGCAGGTTTTCCACAACTGCTACAACAGCCTTATCAATGCCCCGTTTCAGATCCATCGGATTTGCGCCCGCAGTAACGTTTTTCAGACCTGTGGAAACGATTGCCTGTGCCAAAACGGTTGCGGTTGTAGTTCCATCGCCCGCGATGTCAGCGGTTTTCGAGGCTACTTCTTTCACCATTTGTGCACCCATATTTTCGATAGAATCTTTCAATTCAATCTCTTTTGCTACGGAAACGCCGTCTTTCGTGATGTGTGGAGCTCCGAATTTTTTGTCCAAAATCACATTGCGACCTTTGGGTCCTAATGTTACTTTCACCGCATTGGACAATGCGTCAACGCCTCGTTTCAGACGTTCTCTTGCTTCTGTATTGAAAATGATTTCTTTTGCCATTTTTCTTTATTGTTAATTTGTTTAACTGTTAATTTGTTTATTTGTTATAAAGGTTAAAGGTCAAGGGTTAAAGGTGTTTTACCTTGATTCTACGTGCGTACTTTACGATTAGGCGCAGCACCGTTTACCGTTTACCGTTTACCTTTTACCGTTTATCCGACGATAGCGTAGATATCGGACTCTTTCATAATCAGATAATCCGCACCATCAACATTGATTTCCGTTCCGGAATATTTTCCGTAAAGTACTGCATCGCCGACTTTCACAGTCATTGGCTCGTCTTTTTTGCCTTTTCCAACAGCAACAACGATGCCTTTTTGTGGTTTTTCTTTCGCCGTGTCAGGAATGATGATTCCTCCGGCAGTCTTTTGCTCGGCTGCAGCGGGTTCGATAACCACACGATCTGCAAGCGGTGTAAGATTTAATTTGCTCATAATAAATGATGTTTTTAATTTTAGTAATTTTACGAATGGAATTACAGATTTTGTGCCAAAACAAAAAGTCTGACAAAATGTCGGGGTTTTGCTAATAAATAATCACAACCGTAGATACGGGATATACCCGTATCTACAATTTCTCCTTAGCGTTTCAACATATCCCGAATATGCTCAATCCCATAACGATAACGCCCCATAATGGTATTGATCGGCTCGTTCACCAAGTTGGCAATCTCTCGAAAGGTCTTGTTCTGAAAACATTTTAACTTGATGACAATCGCTTGTTCAGTCGGCAACTCGTTGATGTGATACAACAAATTGGGCATAATCATCAAATCATCTTCGGCAGCAACTTGTTCTTGCGAGCTTGCAAATGCATCGATTGAATCCGGCGCAAAATACTGAACAGGGGTTTGTTTCTTTTCTCGGTAATAATCGTGCACTTCACTTTTGATGATGCGGTTCGTCCAATGCGAAAACTTATCCTTATGGGTATAACCTTTTTCCATAAAGTGTTTCACGATTTTGCAGCACACACGTTGCCGAATGTCCAAGGTGTCTTGCTGATTCCGAACGGCTCGTTCGATGTTGTTCATGATGAACGGTTCATACATCGAAATCAAGAGGTTCAAATGGTCATTACTCCCGTTTAGAGCGTGATGAATCAACTCATCTTCGGGTAAAATTTTGAGTTTCATTGCAGATGTTTTATTTAGTTCGCTATTTTAATCGATTCGTCTGTCGCCAAAAGTCAGGAAATGATTTGATTACAACTTCGGGATTTTCAATTGTAACGCCGTCATACTTCCCTGAAAAAATGGAAAAAGCCATCGCCATACGGTGATCATTGTAAGTCTTTATGGGTTCTGAAAAGTCCAATTCTCCGTGCTTGTAGAGGATTAAAGTATCTTTTTCTATCGTGTTTGTTGCACCTACTCGATTCAACTCCTGCGAAAGTGCCACTAAACGGTCGGTTTCCTTATCACGCAATGAAGACAAACCTTTCAGCTGTGCGGGCATATTCAAGGTTGCACATAAAATTGCCATCGTTTGTGCCAAATCGGGATTGTCGGTAAAATCCATTTCAAAACTTTGTATCAACGGATTAGAAATTTTCTGTATCACAACCTTTTGAGATGAAAAAGTGGTCTTCACGCCGAACTGTTCAAACCATTGAGCAAGAACGCAATCACCCTGTAAACTTTGTGGGTATAAATAGTCCGTTTCCAGCGTTCCATTTTCCGAAAGGGCAACAAATGCGTAAAAATAAGAGGCAGACGACCAATCGGATTCAATGAATACTTCCGAAGAACATTGCGGAATACCCTTTATATGCACACTTTTAGACGAAAGAGTAACTTCTACTCCGCATTGTTGAAGAATTTGCGCAGTCATCTCCAAATACGGTTTTGAAATCACTTCTCCATCGAAATCAATCTGCAATCCATTTGGAAATTTGGAAATCATCAGCATCAACGCACTTGCAAATTGACTGCTTTTTTGCATATTTAATTTTACGGAAGAGCTTGTGAATTGGGATATTCCGGATATTTGCAGAGGGAGTTTTTCGGGAGTTGCAAGATACGTCATATCTGCACCTAATTGTTTCAGCGCATCGACTAAATCTGCAATGGGTCGTACAGATAAACGTTCATCGCCTATAACCCGCCATTTTCCGGGCGTTGCAGAAAGATAAGCCGTCAGAAATCGCAACACGGTTCCGGCATTTCGACAATCTATTTCGATAGGAACGGATGATGAAACGAGAGATGAAATTTTTTCGAGTAATTCCTGCATCAGTACGGTGTCCGCAGCATTCGACACATTGTGCAGGAGTATTTTTTTCTCCATACACGCATTTAAGATTAACCAACGATTGGATAAACTTTTCGACGCAGGCAGATCAATTTTTGCCGAAAAATTAGACGGTGGTTTTTGTAGGCTTTGTAACATCTCGATTAGTTTGTTTGGGTGTTGATTTATTGTGGTTATAATGCTATGTCATAAATCCTTGTAATATCGAAATGCCTCTAAACATTGCTCTTTTGTGCAGATGCAATCGTAGCGAGGGCTTCCGATTTGTTCTAATAAAATGGGTTTAATCTGTTGATTGTTATTTTTTTTATCTTGCAATAAGATATTTGTTAATTGCTCAAAATCAGATGCCTGAATGGAAAATATCGGATATTTTTTGCCTATAAAATCGGAAATTTCTTGACGTCGTGCAGCATCGAAATTCAGTATTTTTTCCGAAAGCCAAAGTTCGCAGAGCATACCCATTGCAACAGCGTGACCGTGAGAGAGTTCTCGCTTATTCTCCAATGCGAAAGTTTCAAATGCGTGTCCGAAAGTATGTCCGAAATTCAAAATTTTGCGTAAATTTTGTTCAGTCGGGTCGTTCTCCACAATTTGATTCTTCTTCTCTATTGCTTGTATGATGAAAGATTGCAGCGTTTCTTTCCGATTCATATCCGCTATTTTCAACGCATTCCAAGCATCCACAGAAGTGATCAATACCATTTTGAGTATTTCCGCAAAGCCCGATAAAAACTCTTTTTCCGGTAATGTCTCCAAAAAATCAACATCTAAAATTACGTATTTTGCCGGTGCAAAAACGCCGATTTGATTTTTGAAATGTTCAAAATCCACGCCGGTTTTTCCTCCGTGAGCCGCATCCACCATCGCCAAAAGAGTTGTCGGTATATGGATGAATGCAATCCCTCGTTTGTAGCACGCTGCAGCGAATCCACCGATGTCGCAAATCACGCCACCTCCCAAATTGATCAACACCGATTTCCGATCGGCATTGAACTCGCTCAACGTTGCGATAATATCTGAAAACGTTTGCAAATTTTTATGCTGTTCTCCGCTCGAAACCTCGATTATTCGGGCATCTTGAAGCATTGAACCCTGTTCTTTCAAACGTGGCAGACATTGTTTTTTTGTATTCTCATCCACCAACAAAAAACACATAGCACTCTTGTAATCCCTTTCAATCAAGGCATTCAGAGCTTCAATCGTGTGTATGGCAGAGTTGAGTTGCATAATTCTAAAGGATTAATGTTGCGGAAATATGCCGATTTTGATTTTCGGACACAGCTATATTTACTTTCAAAAAATGCGATGGGAGTAGGGTTTCAACGAGTTCTGCCCATTCCAGAAAACAATAATGTCCGCTGTAGAGATATTCTTCACAACCCAAATCATATACTTCTCGAAGATTCTTCAAGCGATAAAAATCGAAATGAAAAACCGGTTGATGATGTGTTGTTCGATATTCATTGATAATCGCAAATGTCGGGCTATTCACTACATCGATCACGTTCAATTTTTGGCAAAGTGCTTTGATAAATGTTGTTTTTCCTGCTCCCATTTCGCCGTAAAAAGCATACACACGAGCTTCCGGAAACGCAGTCAGCATTTCCTCCGCAACTCCTTGAAGTTGCTCTACGTCCGTGATATGTTTTTCAAAAGTTTTCACTATTTATTTTGCAAAATAATAAACGGAATCATCATCTCTTCCATCGAAATTCCTCCGTGTTGCATTGTGTTTTTATAATAGTTCGCATAATGCGCAAAATTATTCGGATACACAAAAAAATCATTGTTCTTACAGAAGATATAACTGGATAACACGTTCAGCTTAGGCAGATAGCCGTCTTCCGGTTTTTTGATTACGAACACTTCTTCGGGATTGTATTCCAATTTTCGACCGGTTTTATAGCGCAAGTTCAAACTTGTATCACGCTCTGCTCGAACACGACAGGGATCTTTTACACGAATGGAGCCGTGATCCGTAGTGATAACCAAATTCACGTTCTTATCTGCCAACTGTTTGATAAATTCAAACAACATTGAATGCTCAAACCACGACAATACCAAACCCCGATAAGCATCTTCTCCTTCCACCATATCTCGCACCAAATCCACATCTGTACTCGCATGAGATAACATATCTATAAAATTATAAACCAAAACGTTTAGCTTGCTATTCATCATCTGTGGAATACTCTCCACCATTTTTTTACCGAACGATTGATTGAAGATTTTATGGAACGTGAATTTCATTTTTTTGCCGTGTCGTTGAATAAATTCACCAAACAAATCGGCTTCGTATTGATTCTTGTGATCGTCTTCATCTTCGTTGACCCATAAATCGGGATATTTTTTCTCGATTTCGCTGGGCAAAAGTCCTGCAAAAAGGCTGTTTCTCGCAAATTGTGTAACCGATGGCAGAATACTCATATAGATACGATCCGAAACTACTCGGAAATACTCTTCTATCATCGGTTGCAAGGATTTCCAATGATCGTAGCGCAAATTATCGATTAGAATTAAAAACGTTGGTTTCTCTTCGGACAACAAAGGAAGAAAACTATGTTTCAAAACTGTGTGCGACATCGTTAAACCCGGTTCAGTGTTGCCTTTCAGAAATTCTACATAATTGTTTTCCACATATCTTGCGAACAGTGCATTGGCTTCATCTTTCTGATCTTGCAGGATTTCGAGAATACTGGGATCTTCCGTTTGAGCCAATTCGATACCCCAAAACACTAATTTTTTGTATAGGGCTTCCCATTCTTCAAAGGGCAATTTCGCAGATAAATTCATACTAATTTCTCGAAATTCCTGTTGATAGGATTGACTTGCTTTTTCGCTGACCAAACGTTTTCCTTCCAAATTACGTTTCAAGCAAAGTAAGATTTGATTAGGGTTTACGGGCTTAATCAGATAGTCGGAAATTTTAGATCCAATCGCCTCTTCCATAATGTTTTCTTGCTCGTTTTTCGTGATCATAACCACGGGGAGGGTTGGAACTATTTTTTTGATTTCTGTCAGCGTTTCAAGTCCGGAAAGTCCGGGCATTTGTTCATCTAAAAACACGATATCTAAACCTTCTGAACGCACAATATCCAAAGCATCCGCACCATTGTTTGAAGTTAGAACTTCGTAATCTTTTTGTTCCAAAAACAAAATGTGAGGTTTCAGTAAATCAACCTCATCATCGACCCATAAAATTTTAATTTTCTCCATTATTTGTGTTTTTTTATTACTTGCATTTTTTTAGTTACCAAAGATACGAAAAAAAACTGAATTATCCAAAATTTTTCTGCAAAGATACGTCAAAAAAACAAAAGGGAATAAAAAATTAAGTTAAAAAGTGTTAAAACTTAACAAACTTTAACAAAACCTTTCAAATTTATTCTAAATCAATCTTCTTTTCGGTTTGTATTTTTCGGCGTTTTCCCCTGTTTGTTTTTTGCAAATCTTAAAAATTTTAACATTTGGGTATTTTTGAAAACGCAAACCATTTCTTTCCCGGGTCTTTCAGTGATGCTCCGATGCGGTATTCTTTTAGAACGCCGATGACACGGATAGCGCGGATTTTCGCAGATGAAAAAATAATTCCCGATATTTCAATTATTTTTTGTATCTTTGCAGAACGAAAACGAAACGGCTAATAACTATTTCCTGGAAGAGGAGGGTTGTTGGTCGTTTTTTTTTGGCGATAACATCGCTATTGCGGGTACGCACAGGTTATGGCTCACCCGCAAAAGTTGTGGGCTAAGCGTAAATTTTAGATAATCTGAACAGGAAGAAATCCGTATCGATGACCCCTCTGAGCGTGTTTCTAAACGC
>QMCD01000999.1_pt1 | contig 41613 bp, 35 predicted proteins | sample 1821841 | NCBI WGS metagenome assembly QMCD01 (sample SAMN01991225, study PRJNA193472) | Termite gut metagenome, whole genome shotgun sequencing project. | isolation source: worker | host: Macrotermes natalensis
TTTTTAATAATAATTATAATAATTATATCATTAATTCTATAGGTTTTGATTTAACTTTTCAGGATTATCAGGTTTATTATACGGGAACTCTGTAAAATTACCCCTAAATCCGTAAATTATAAGTCATTAACCATATTTACGTCAAGCTGATTGCAAGGGATTATAATACCCTCCCTGTCGAAAGCTTCTTTGACAAGCTCCGTCAGGTCATAGAAGACATCCCAGTAATCGGACGAGTTTACCCAGACCTTTGTTTCAATGTCGATGCTTCCCTGTGAAATTGATTTTACCCGCGCAAACGGTTCGGGTTCCCGTAAAATTTTAGTATGCTCCGATATAACCGTTTTAACAGCCTTAAGAGCCTTCCTGAATTCATTTTTATGCGAAATGCTGAATACCGTTTCGACCCTCCTTGTGGTCTGACGGCTGTAATTCACGATAACCGCATTGGATACGGTTCCGTTCGGCACATAAATAATTTTATTATCGGGTGTGCAAAGCTTTGTTGTTATTACGGATATTTCCTCAACGGTACCTGATGTGTCGTTTATGTCGACATAATCCCCCGCCTTGAAGGGTTTGGTAACAAGGATTATAACCCCTCCGGCGACATTGGACAGGCTGGTCTGCATGGCAAGCCCGATGGCAAGCCCCGCCGAACCGACGACGGCAATTATCGAGTTCATTGGTATTCCGAGGATTGTCAGCGTTATAATTATAACGAGGGAATACAAAGCGATTTTAACAAGCGAAGATAAAAATGAATGCACTGTAACGTCAAGCCTGCTTTTTTTAAGCCCCCTGCCCAGAAGCCTCATAACAAGCTTGTTTACGATTGTTCCTATAATAAATAATACAAGCGCTAATATCAGCGTAGGTACATATGCGGTAAAGGATTCCCACAGCCTGTTCATAAAAGTCGCTCCCTTTTCCTGTATTTCATTGAAAGTCAAGAGCTCGTCCGGCATAAAAATTTACCTCCGTATAATTATTATTTATTGGGTTTTTATCTAAAATCTGAATACTGCGGATTATGTTGATATTATCATCAACAGAAATTCTGATTTTAATTAATCAATTTCCAATCCTGTACCGGGTTAGTATCGGTATTAAATTTATAATCTTCAAAGGTTTTTGCGTCAAAATACCTGTCTGCCGACGGTCCCGAACCCTTTTCGGTATGAACGCATATATAAGAATCACCGTAGCAATAAGCTTTTGCCGTGTTGCCCCATGCTCCGTTCTCACTATATTCAGTTTTAAACTTTTCCAGATTCTCAGGTATTGTAAGAGTCAGTATATAATCATTCGCCTTTTTTATGATTTCGTCGCTCAGAGGGCAGTTCTCCGTAAATAATCCGTACAGTATCCCGTTTTTTACAGAATAATTTTCAGCTTTATAAATTAAGGCATTTTCAGTAACGTCATTTTCATCTTCCCATATCCCTTTCATATCCCGCGGAACTGATGGTATGAAAATATCGGGGCTGAAATTTAAATTAATAAACGGTTTACCTGAATATGCCGTTGTCTTATAATATTTATTACCGATATTAATAGAATAATAACTGTCCTTTTCAAAAACTACACCGTTCAGCGTTACCGTCGTTTTATTGTCAATTCCCCAGAAATCGGGTTCGGAATTTGCGAACATCCCTCCTCCGTCGCCCCTGTAGAATTCCGATTGCAGACCTTTCTTGAAATCCTGGTTAAGCATCGGCACAAAAGCTGTGTCTTCAAAGAAAAAATCTGTAAGCTCCAGTCTTTTTCCGGTATATAAATCATAGGTTAAATCGTTGACTGTCATATATCCGTTTTTTACATTTATATTGCTCCATATGCCGTCATCGCTTATTCCGGGATAAAAATTCCTTACATCGTCATTAATAAGCTTTTCGGTATTTTTATCCTTTAACCTCGGATTTTTTTCGTTAATAACCGTATATTCAATGGTCGGGAATGAATAGTCTTCAGGCTTTCTGATGCCTGTTCCTAAAAGGCTTGATGACAGCAGGTCAAGCTTCATGTCCGGCAAGCCAAGATGCGGCTTATCAACCGCGGCATACCCCGAATCCTCAATTACCTTCATGCCTTCGGGAGTCTGTAAATAACCGGCAAGCTTCCGGACAGGCGAGTCCTCGGGCTGGTTTTTACTGAACATCAGGTATGTATAACCTACAGCGGGGTAACTTCCGTTTTTAAAGTTTTCACGGTTTGGGGGGACACCGTCAATATTTATAAATTTTATACCGTTATCTGCTGAATACATATCTGCCGCATAAGTATAAACCGAGTATCCGATAGAATTAATGCCGTTTTCATAATTGGCGACGGTGTCAACCATTCCGCCCATTGCTTCTGCAATATAATCGGCAGGGGCATTCATAAGGCTGACGTCACCCATAAACCATGTCATGAAATTCTGGCTTCCGCTGTCCTGATTGCGTTGGTATGCCTTGATTTCAGCGTCGTTTCCCCCGGCTTCTTTCCAGTTTGTTATTTCACCGCTGTAGATTTTTCGGATTTGTTCACTTGTCAGGGTATCGACAGGATTGTCTTTATTAACGATAAAAACAAATCCCTCCAGAGCAAGCGGTATCATTTCAAGCTCAATGCCTGCGTCAATACGCATTTGCTCCTGTTCAGCCGAAAGCGGTACGGAAAGTAATCCGTCGCATTCGCCCCTCAATAGGTTTTCGTATGCAAGGTGTGTTTTATTACGGTTTACCTGACCTTCCGCCTCATCGGGCGGAATACCTGAATAAGCCGCTCTGATTCCTGCTTCAAGAGGGATTGTCGAGGTTGAACCGTCAAGAATGGGGAAAATTACGGTTTCTGATACGGGTATGGACAAGGCTGAATCAGAGGTAATTAAAGCTTCTTTATTTACAGACGATATTTTCGTACCGGCAGTAATTGCGGAAGTTTCACCGGGAACTTCCGATACCGAAGCCGTAACGGCATTATCGGGCTGGTTGTAATCCTGACCGCAGGATGTTAAGTTAATGACCGTCAATGTAATAATTAATGCCGCTACAATGCTTTTCAGCATATAAAAACACCCCATACTTTCTGTATATCGTAAATATATCATATTTCAGAGTTTAAGTCAAGAGTGTGCAAATATAAAACGCATACTGTAAATTATGAACAGACTGTAACAAATTAAAACACTATGTTAAATTACAAAAAGGCGTTGCTATTTCCATAAAATAGTTGTATAATTAATATAATTATTGGTTTAAAGGAGTTTGGTTTATGCTTATTACGGCGGTTCAGGACGGGCAGATGAGCGCAGGCTATGTAACTACAGTAGTTTTAACAGGGCTGATTGTAGTCTTTATAGGTCTTGCTTTATTAATCACATTCGTTTACTTAATCGGGAAATTTTTTAAGCTCACCGGGAACAAAAAGAAAAACCGGGAACCGGTTAAGTCTGATATAAATACGGCTGAAACACCCGAACCGAGCCAAAACCCATCCGAACCGCTTATTGAAGACGGTATAAGCGAGGAAACCGTAGCGGTTATAACATCGGCAGTTCTGGCTTTTTCGCCGGATTTAAAAGTAACAGGAATAAAAAAAGCGGCTGTAAAACCAAAATCATCAAGGAGAACGGCATGGGGTGAAAAAGGAGTCAATGAAAGCACATCCGCATTCTGAAACAGAGATATGATGAATATATGACTGCTTGGTATTATAATATTTTCTGAAAGGAAACCGCATAATGAATGAATTTCTTAACACACTCCTTGATTTATGGAATGAATCAGGTCTGAGGAATCTAAGCTGGACTCATGCCGTCATGATTCTTATTTCGTTCGTATTTATATATCTTGCTATAAAAAAAGGCTTTGAGCCTTTGCTTCTTCTGCCGATTGCATTCGGTATGCTGCTTACAAACCTGCCGGGCAGCGGGATGTATAATCCTGATTTGTTTGACATCAGCAGCGGTAAATCGCTTGATTTCGGGCGTATTCTTCATGAAGGCGGTCTGCTGGACCTTCTCTACCTCGGCGTTAAGCTTCAGATTTATCCTCCTTTGATTTTCCTGGGGATAGGCTGTATGACCGACTTCGGTCCTCTTATAGCAAATCCGAAAAGCTTCCTTCTCGGCGCCGCTGCACAGGCTGGGATATTTATAACCTTCATAGGTGCGGCGCTCTTCGGGTTTACCCCTCAGGAAGCGGGCGCAATCTCGATTATAGGCGGTGCGGACGGTCCTACCGCGATATTTGTGTCAAGCAAGCTTTTAGGTTCCGGTTCCTTTAATATTGACACCGGTACGATTGCTCTTGCGGCATACACCTATATGGCTCTTGTGCCTATTATACAGCCGCCGGTTATGAAGCTTCTCACCACTAAAAAAGAACGCGGTGTCGTTATGGCGCAGCTCAGGGAGGTTTCCAAAACAGAAAAAATAATATTTCCCATTGCCGTTACCATTATAATCGCCCTGCTTATTCCTTCCGCCACCCCCCTTGTAGGAATGCTTATGCTGGGGAATCTGTTCAAGGAAAGCGGCGTTGTTGACAGGCTTGCTAAAACGGCTCAGAACGAGCTTATGAATATTGTTACGATTTTCCTCGGCATATCCGTGGGGGCAACCACAACCGCCGATAAAATCATTAACGTAAAATTCCTGCAGGTTATCGTTCTCGGCGTGGTAGCCTTCGGTATAGGAACTGCCACGGGAGTTCTGTTCGGCAAGCTTATGTATGTTGTAACAAAAGGAAAGGTTAATCCCCTCATAGGATCCGCAGGGGTTTCAGCCGTTCCGATGGCGGCTCGGGTTTCGCAGAAGGTAGGCGCTCAGGAAAACCCCTCGAATTTCCTCCTTATGCATGCGATGGGTCCGAATGTCGCGGGCGTTATCGGTTCGGCCGTAGCCGCCGGAGTTCTTTTAAGTATCGTTCCCCACTGATAAAATCAATGCCCATATAGTAGCTAGAAAATAGTTGTCAGTGATTAGTTTTGTCTTCGCAACCCCTAATTCCTTACTCCTTACTCCTCATCAATGGTAACAACTTAAGAGATTTTACTTTACAATAAGATTCCAGATTCCAGACGCCAGTTACCAGAAATCTGACCACTGACCACTGCTCACTGTCCACCACTTATGATTAGAAAGTTATTCGTTTTTGCTTAAGTTGTTGACATTGTACTCCTCATTCCTCTTTTGTAGGAAATAGGGTTTGTTCCTGAATAAAACGGGTCTGTTACACGATTAAAATTCATGTAACAGACCCGTTTTAATTATATTTTTCCAAAGCCTTTTTACCTATATCAGTCCTGTAATGTGCGTCTTTGAATTTAATTTTCTTAACGGCACCATAGGATTTTTCAAGCGAGTTTTTTAGGGTATCACCTGTTGAAGCAACTCCGAGTACGCGTCCGCCCGACGTATAGCATTTTCCGCCGCTGTATTTCGTTCCGGCATGGTATATTATCGCTTCTTCAGCCTGTCCTTTGTCATCCAAGCCGGAGATTTCAACTCCTGTATTATAATTCTGAGGATACCCCCCGCTTGCCATTACAACGCAGGAGCAGAATTCGTTTTTCCATTTTATATCAATATCACTAAGCTTTTCATTGCATACAGCCTCGAAAATATCGGCTAAGTCCGTATCGAGCAAAGGAAGCACCACCTGTGTTTCAGGGTCGCCGAACCGGCAGTTGTATTCTATTACCTTAGGTCCTGAGGGGGTAAGCATCAGACCGAAAAATAAACATCCCTTGAATTTTCTGCCCTCGGCTTTCATTGCGTTAATGGTGGGGATGAATATGGTTTCCATGCATTCTTCTGCGATTTCAGCAGTATAAAAGGGACTGGGTGCGATTGTTCCCATACCGCCGGTGTTAAGCCCTTCGTCGTTATCAAGGGCGCGCTTGTGGTCTGTTGAGGAAACCATAGGAACCACTGTTTTTCCGTCCGTAAAGGTTAAAACACTTACCTCCGGACCTGTTAAAAATTCTTCAATTACAAGCTTCGAGCCGCTTTCGCCGAAGATTTTATCCTCCATTATCGAATGTACAGCCTTAACCGCTTCGTCTTCATTCCGGGCTATTATAACGCCTTTTCCCAATGCAAGACCGTCAGCTTTTACAACAATAGGATATGTATTATTTTTTCTTAAAAAGGCACAGGCTTTTCCGGCATTGTCAAAAACCTCGTAATTTGCGGTCGGGATGCTGTATTTTTTCATCAGATTCTTGGAGAAAACCTTGCTGCCCTCTATTTCCGCCGCTTTTTTACCCGGTCCGAAAGCCATTATGCCTTCTTCGTTTAAAGCGTCAGCCATTCCCAGAACAAGCGGGTCGTCGGGTGCGACAACAACCATGTCAGCGGAAAGCTGTTTAGCCAAAGATACAACGCCTTCAATGTCAGTCGCCCTGACGTCAAAGCATTCGGCATACCTCGAAATCCCCCCGTTGCCGGGTGTGCAGTAGAGCTTCTTTACGCGCTTGCTTTCGGAAAGCTTCATAATAATGGCGTGTTCGCGCCCGCCGCTGCCTATTACAAGAATATTCATTTGTTTTTCCTTTCTGACTTTTCTTCTATCAAGCTTAATTAATATAATGAGGGGATGTATTTTCTATTTAACACCCGCTTTATTCTATACCGGTACCTCATAACAGCGTTTAAAGTTACAATATAATAATAAAAATCATACCGCCATTGTTAATTTTTAATTGTTAATTGATACTGGAACGTGTTCCCACAGGATAATACGCGTTCTTAATGATGAAACAGCCTTATTCCCGTGAACGCCATAGCGATACCGTATTTATCGCAGGTTTCAATTACATTGTCGTCGCGGATAGAACCGCCCGGCTGGGCAATATACGAAACGCCGCTCTTCTTTGCCCGTTCTATATTGTCTCCGAACGGGAAGAAAGCGTCCGAACCCAAGGCTACGCCGTCATTCTGCGAAAGCCATTCCTTCTGCTCGGCTTTTGTGAATACTTCCGGCTTTACCTTGAAAATGTTCTGCCATACCCCTTCTTTCAGAACATCTTCATATTCGTCGGAAATATAAACGTCAATGGCATTGTCCCTGTCGGCGCGCCGGATATTGTCGGCAAACTCTAATCCCAGAACCTTAGGCGACTGCCTCAGCCACCATATATCAGCCTTGTTTCCGGCAAGCCTTGTGCAGTGAATCCGCGACTGCTGCCCCGCGCCGATTCCGATAGCCTGACCGTCCTTGACATAGCATACGCTGTTGGACTGAGTATATTTGAGCGTAATAAGAGAAATGAGCAAATCCCGTTTTTGGGCGTCGGGGATATTTTTATTTATAGTCGGAACGTTACTGAGCATTTCATTGTTTATGTCAAGCTCATTTCTGCCCTGCTCAAAGGAAATCCCGTATACCTGCTTAATCTCAATCGGATTCGGGACATAGCTTTCGTCAATTTTTATAATGTTATATGTACCCTTCCTCTTTGATTTCAGGATTTCCAAGGCTTCATCGGTATAGCCCGGCGCAATCACGCCGTCGGAAACCTCGCGCTGCAGCATTAAAGCCGTTTCCCTGTCGCATATACCGGAAAGCGCGGCGAAATCGCCGTAGGACGACATCCTGTCGGCGCCCCTCGCCCTTGCGTATGCTGTGGCTAACGGGGAAAGTTCCAAGTCATCGACGAAGTAAATCTTTTTAAGTGTATCGGAAAGGGGAGCGCTCACCGCCGCCCCTGCCGGTGAAACATGCTTGAACGACGCGGCGGCGCAAAGCCCCGTTGCTTTTTTGAGTTCCTTTACGAGCTGCCAGCCGTTAAAGGCGTCAAGCAGGTTTATGTAACCGGGGTTTCCGTTTAAAATTTCAACCGGCAGGGGACTTCCGTCCTCCATAAAGATTTTTGAGGGCTTCTGATTGGGGTTGCAGCCGTATTTCAATAACATTTCCTTCATTTTTAAACCATTCCTTTCCTGATGCTTTGCCCTGAGAGAACAAAACTCCTGCTTTTACTACCTTTATTATTTATTACTTAGTGACTCATATTAAGTAAAATCATACCGCCGCAGGCGGTATACCGTCATTGTTAATTGATACTGGACATATTATGCTAACCTATTATCAAAAAAGTATATATCGCCTAATGTTCCGTCGTTGTATTCCGAGTTTGGATAGGCTTCAACCAGTTCAAAGACGTCGTTTGTATACTCGGATACGGCTTTGTCCCAAAACCGTACCGATGTTATATTTTTAGGATGCCTTTTCAGCTGCCACCGCCCTTTGTGCAGAGCCATCGCCATGAAAAAAGCTTTTTTCCCCAGCCCCATCCGCCGGTATTTATGGATTACAAAAAATTCAGACACAGAAAAATCCGTTTCCCTGTCTGCGGCTTCGGGGTAGTCATTTACCATGACAAAACCTGCAAGGCTGCTGTCAGCTTCAATAAAATACACCCAGCGGTTTTGGTCCGTCCAGTAGCAGTCGAGATAGTTGTATCCGTACAGTCCCAGCTTATTGACCCCGGTATTGTCATACTGAGAAAATTCATAAAGGTATTTTTCCAATAGGTTACGCACTATTTCCTTGTCGTCTTTTTTTGCGAGCCTTAACGTAACTTCCATATACTGTTCCCCTTATATTAAAAATAATTATATACTTATCCTTTATGAAATTCCGCAAATAAATAAAGCGGGATTTCAGGTATCTTTGTTTCCTCATATACGGCAGGCTCATACATTTCATCCAAAATAAACCCCGCCTTTGAGGTTTTATTGAAATAATAAGAAAGCGGTCTGTGATAGTGTGTTGTCATACCCCAGAAGTTCTGCCGCTCACGGACAGGAGTAATATATTCCCTGACTTTCTTTGATATGATACGGTTGTTATCGGCTGTTTCCCACTCCGCGCGGTAAAACGCGGGGTGACAAATTGAAAAGAAAAAAATCCCGCTGTTACGGATTACCCTGTAAAATTCTGACAGGGCATTATCTATCGGGTCTATGTCCATAAGAACCAAATGACAGAAAACAATATCAAAAGAATTATTCTCATACGGAAGTTCCCCCGTAAGGTCGGCTTTGTCAAAAGAATACGCGGGGAATTTTTCTTTCGCTATACTGAGCATCCCGGATGAAATATCACATCCCGTTACAATACCGCCGTTTTTTGTTAATATATGGGTATATGCTCCGTTTCCACATCCGGCGTCAAGCACATTTTTATTGTTTATACAGGCGAAATGACCGGCGACAAATTCCCTGCAAAAAAGCGAATACCGTGAAGTTTCCTCAGACGCCGAATAAGCTTTTGCCGCGGCGTCCCATTCATATACAGCATTGTCCATAAAAAACCTCCGAAGTTTCCGGGTTTCAATAGTTCCCTGTTAAGAATATCAACACCCTCTAGGCAGCAGCAGGTTTAGTAAATATGAATCATACCGCCGCAGGCGGTATACCGCCATTGTTAATTGTTATTTATTAATTGGTAACTGCCCGTTCTTGTTAATGATTTTTTCGCTGAAGGATTTGTTTTCAAGGTTTATATACCTGACCCAAATCGAAACCTTGTTTTCATTGTTCAGACTGTTCCAAAGCAAATCGGCGAATTCGTCAATACTGTCCGGGATTTCAATTTTCTTAGGCTCGCCCTCAAAGCTTGGCAGGGGATTGCCGTCGCCTTTGTATGTGTGGATAAAATGCCCGGTACCCGCGATGGGGTTTTTGTATGAGAATGTGTTCCTGATACAGCATTCGGGGTTGCCGTCGCCACTTTTTAATATTGAAAGAGCATAATTGAAGCCGTCGTCCCCGGTTTTTATAATTCCCGATATACGGGGGGTGTAATTGGGGGCGTCGGGTTCAAATTCGCGGGTGCGCAGGGATTCCTCAAAAGTCATCTGCTGGTTCATGAGGTTATAAACGGTATCGGTCTGGTCGCCGTTTGTAACGATGGTTTTGTTTCCGAGAACCCTGACGGCGTTATAAATCACAAGCGACGGGTCGGTAAGCTTGGCGGGGTCAAACGCCTCGGTTTTAATTCCGTCATTTGTCCTGGCGAAAATTCTGTTGCGGCTGTTTTCGCTCCTGCCCATAATAAAATATGCGGCGGCGGCGTTTTTTCCGTTTGAAGATTTACCGATTATAATTCCTCTGCCCGGATAGGCGTTTGACTTCAATTCGTTTTCTACGGACATTAATTTCATAATTTTATTATCCTTTCAATATATAATGCGTATTGATTTATAAAGCGGCTGTCAGGTTAATAACATCATTACAGCCACTGGGCTAACTCTTCCCCGATAGTAAAAAACCATTCCATAACATAAATTATACCGCCGCCGTTTTCAGGAGTAATTCCTTTCTGCTCTGATATCCAGCCGTACATTTCATCGCGGATGATATAGAACGGAGCGGGGCCGGTGTCCAGAAGAAAACGATGGAACTCCTTCGGCGAGAAGGATTCTCCGAGCAGAATTTCAGCATCTTCCCGGAGTTTAAGTATTTCAAGGTATCCTATAAAATAGTTTAGGTAGAGGGCGGGTTCTTCCACTATAACTTCGAAAATCAAATCAGCCGTTTCACTGCTTGTAATTCCGAAAACGCTGAGGTAATCCGCCACATCCTCACGAGTCCAGCCTTCATAGTGGATTCCGATATCAATATAAGTGTATAATGCTAAGGAAACCTCATTGTCAGCCCTTAAAAAATCCGCCATAACCTTGTCAATACCGCTCATACCGTAAGATTGAAACTCCGCATATGTAGCCCATCCCTCAATATATCCCGGATACTGCAGAATATTACGTATCAGCGGAAGACTGCGCGACGCGGAATAAACCGTCTGATAAAGATGACCGGGGTATCCTTCATGCGCGATTGTGGGATAAATATTTTCATCCGTCAGGGACTTGTTGATATATATCACGTTATTTTTATAATCGTCAACCGGCGGGGTCAGGTAAAAGGCAGGGCTCATATGCTCCTCCATGGAAGGGTGAACATACTTGACCGTATAATTAACTTCCGGCGGAGCAGGGAAGTCCTTTCGTATTTTCTCTGTCAAGTCCTCAAGAATATCTTCCGGTTCTGTAAACGGAAATCCGTAGTCCTTTATTGCGTCGAATGAGGGCAGGCCTGTAAAAGAATCATAATATACAAACGGCATAAGAGTTTCATAAATAAACTCCTCCGTCTGTCTTTTAAGGCTTTCCACCGAGCTTGCCGAACCCGTGCCGGAACGCACCAGATATTCATAAAAATCCCTGCCGTGTTCGTAATAATAAAGACCCGCTTCATTTTTCCCGGTTCCCTTTAAAGCTTCAAGACCGTCAATCAGCAGTTTATATGCTGATACAATTTCGGTTGTTACCAGTTCCCGGTTTTTTTCTATGTAACCGCTTTTTTCATCCGGGGTGAGGCCGGGGAAATCATCTATTTTACTGTTGAATATATCTATCAAATAATTGCTTTCAGGATTGCTGATAAATTCCTCACATTGCTCAATAACAGCATCTGCGGTAAAGTCTGCCATAAAAAGCCCGGCTGCGGATTTTTCTTTTTCAAATTCAATGATTTCCGAAAAAATATCGTCAACCCGGGTCAGCAGAGACAGGTAATCCTCAATATCGCGTCTGGTGCGGAATGTATATTCGGCAAGCAGGACGGGAAGCTCAGCCTGATAACCGGCGGAACTTAGCAGCTCATTGTATAACGGATAATCAGCTACGGAAAGCTCATTCTCCGTATAATCAAAAAGCAGACGATAAGTAAGCCTTTGCTGTCCGGTCAGAAGCTCAGGGTCAATACCGGATAAAAATTCCTGCATTTTCATAAGATTGGCGTTATCTTCATTTATGTACTGCACGGAAAAATGTCCGAGAGAGGGGGTATAGTCACTAAGACCGTAGTTTTCGGGATATGCCAGCGTATAGTGAAGATTTATGGTATTGCTGGTTATTACATCCTTGAAATACTTATCGGTGTAGTCGTCAAACCGCTTCCGGACAGAAATTTCGTCCTCCTGAGCGTTGTTTTCCGTCAATATAACATCAGAGGGTAATAACAAATCCGCAGCCGAAACGTCTAAAGTATTAAACGGAACCAGACCAAAAACCAATACAGCAGTTAAAAACAAGGACGATAATTTCTTTTTCAATTTAACCCACCTTCAATTTTCATACTATTTTATATAGTAGGAAGTTTTCCGCTGCTATGCAGCGGATAGGGAGCAGCGCTCCCGTTGAAAACCCTTTAGGGTTTTCAACTTAACGCACTATAATTGTTATATTTCCCCTTACTTCTATCCTGTCCTCACAGAAAAGTGAAACAGCCTTCGGCAGCAGCTTGTGTTCGCATTGTTCCATAACCCGTTTTTGCAGTGACTCAGGGGTATCATCATTAAAAACGGGTATTGCCTCCTGTAAGATAATCGGGCCCCCGTCGCAGACCTCGTTTACAAAATGCACGGTAGCTCCCGTAAGCTTTACACCCTTTTCAAGAACGGCTTCATGAACCTTAAGTCCGTAAAAACCCTTGCCGCAGAAGGATGGAATCAATGCGGGGTGGACATTGAGCATTTTGTTCGGATAAGCCCTGCAAACGCACTTGTCCAGTATGGTCATAAACCCGGCGTAAACTACCAGACCGGCTTTCTCTTCATTTAAAATATCAAGCATTGCCATACTGTATGAAACGGTGTCATCATATTCTTTTCTGGCAAGCACACGTGTTTTTATACCGTTTTCAGCCGCTCTTTTCAGGGCATAGGCATCAGCTTTCGATGAAATGACGCAGGTAATCCTGCCGTTTTTTATTTCTCCGCGTTTTTCGGCGTCAATCAAAGCCTGGAGATTTGTACCCCCGCCCGAAACAAGCACGCATATATTTTTCATAAAAACCCCTTTTTTAAATGTGGAGAGCATATAGTTATTAGAAAATAGTTGTTAGTAGTTAGTTTTTGCTTCGCAAACCCCTTACTCCTTATTCCTAATTCCTTACTCCTCGTTCACTTAATAATCAGCCCTTCATCGCCGTTTGTAAGCTCACCCAGGATATACGCTTCCTCACCCGATTCATTGATTGCCGAAACTGCTTTATCGGCGTCATTCTTATCAACGACGGCGCACATACCTACTCCCATATTGAAGGTATTGAACATATCTCTCTCCGGGATACCGCCTGTTGCCGCTATCATATCAAAAACAGGAAGCGTCTGGACGTCGCCGCGGGAAATTCTCGCGGTTATTCCGTCAGGAAGGGAACGCGGTATATTTTCATAAAACCCGCCGCCCGTGATGTGGCTGATGCTCTTTACATTAACCTTCCCGATAAGGTTCATGACAGCCTTTACATATATTTTTGTCGGAGTGAGCAGGCATTCGCCCAGGGTTGCGCCTATATCGGAATAATGCCTTGCCAGGTTCTGCTCGTTTACGGCAAAAACCTTCCGTATAAGAGAAAATCCGTTTGAATGAACGCCGCTGGATTTTATAGCTATTATAATGTCCCCTGCCTTTTGCGTATCGGGTTTAAGAATTTTTGACTTGTCGGCAATTCCAACAGCGAATCCCGCAAGGTCATATTCATCCTCGGGATAAAAACCCGGCATTTCAGCCGTTTCACCGCCGATTAAAGCGCATTCCGCCTGAACGCATCCGTCAGCAACACCCGATATAATTTTTTCAACCTTTTCGGGATAATTCTTGCCTACGGCTATATAATCAAGGAAGAACAGAGGCTTTGCGCCGCAGCATATAATATCGTTCACGCACATTGCAACGCAGTCAATACCCACGGTATGGTGCTTATCCATTAAAAAAGCAATTTTAAGCTTAGTGCCTACTCCGTCGGTGCCCGAAACAAGAACGGGCTTTGAAATTCCGGTAAGGTCAGGCTCGAATAACCCTCCGAAGCCGCCGATTCCCGATAAAACCCCTTTTGTCAGCGTCCTGGCAATATGAGGCTTCATCAGTTGAACAGCTTTATAACCGGCTGTAACGTCAACGCCGGCTTCTTTATAGCTATCAGAAAAACTTTTCATTATATTAAAATAATCCTTTCAATTGTTATAAAAGTGTTCAGTGATTAGTGGTCAGTGGTCAGATTTTTGGAACAATTCGTAGGGAACGACGCCCTCGGCGTTCCGTTATGTGCTGCGTGCCATGATTATTATGGGAATCGACGGCACGCAACGTTGCGACACAGGCGTCGCGCCCTACAATAGAGGAATAAGGAGTAATGAAGAAGGAATGAACTCCCTACCCGATAACTAACTACTAGCTACTATTTTCTAACTACCATGTATTATTCCCCGATTTTCCTGGTAAATTTATCGACCGGAGGCTCGTCGGGAACTTCCAAAGGATATTTACCGGTAAAGCAAGCGTCGCAAAAACCGCATTTTGCGTTTCCGGCGAGCTTATTAATGCTTCCGACGCTTATAAAGCCGAGTGAATCAGCTCCTATGGCTTCGGTAATTTTTTCATGGGACATCCGGCAGGCGATTAGTTTTTCCCTGCTGTCGATATCAGTGCCGAAATAGCACGGGTTTAAAAACGGCGGCGATGAAATCCGCACATGGATTTCCGAGGCTCCCGCCTCGCGTATAAGGCTGACAATCCTTTTCGATGTGGTTCCCCTGACAATACTGTCGTCGACAAGGATGACCCTCTTGCCCGCAACGGTATCCCTTACGGCGTTCAGCTTGATTTTTACGGCGTTGGTGCGTTCGGTCTGGGTTGTCTGAATAAAGGTTCTTCCGATATATCTGTTTTTTATGAAGCCTATGCCGTATGGGATGCCCGACTCCCTCGCAAGACCCAGAGCCGCGTCAAGACCGCTGTCGGGAACTCCGATTACTATATCAGCTTCAACGGGATGCTCCCTCCACAGGTATTTCCCGGCGCGAAGCCTCGCCCTATGTACGCTTGAGCCTTCGATTACCGAGTCGGGACGAGCAAAATACACATATTCGAATACGCAGAGATGGCTTTCGTATTTATTGCAGTGTGTTGTGTCGGAACGCAGACCGTCCTCGTCGATTATTACAATTTCACCGGGGAGGACATCCCTCAGGAATTCCGCTCCGATACTGTCAAACGCGCATGATTCGGATGAAATAACATATGCTCCGTCGGGCATTATACCGATGGAAAGCGGGCGGAAACCGATGGGGTCCCTTGCCGCCAGCAGCTTTTTCGGGGACATTAAGACAAGGGAATATGCACCTTTCAGCTTATACATGGCTTCCCTTAAAGCTTCCTCAATGGAAGTGCAGGTCAGGCGCCGTTCGGTTATCGCATATGCGATTACCTCCGCGTCGTTAATGCTGTGGAAAATAGCCCCGTTAAGCTCATATTTAGTCCTCAGTTCGGAAGAGTTTACCAGCGCGCCGTTATGAGCAAGAGCCATTGGTCCCTTTACATGACGGATTACAAGCGGCTGGGCGTTATTCCGCGCCGCCTGCTTTTTTGTGGAATATCTTACATGACCTATAGAAATATTCCCCTTGCCGAGCTTATTGAGCCTTTCAGAATCAAAAACCTCCGGAACCAGCCCCAAGTCCCTGTGGTGTGTGAAAACGCCGTTGTCGTTCACAACAATCCCGCATGATTCCTGACCCCTGTGCTGCAAAGCGTACAATCCCATATAAGTCTGAATGTTAACATCGGTCTTCTCTTTGCTGTAAATGGCGAAAACGCCGCATTCCTCACGGATATTACCGAACATTGTTTTACCGTCCTTCTTTATTTTATATAATTCTAAAATTATCAATTTTAACTGTCAGTAGTCTTATACTTATTTATTATTCCTTTTACCGCTTTGATGAATTTTTATCGGTATAACATACAACAGTGAAAGAAATGCGCTGCCTGTTAATATAGACAGTATGCACAATAGCAGTGATTTTTCACCTAGGAAAACCACTGAAACAGTAATCAGCGCAATAAACAGAGGAGTTTCTATAAATGATATTTTCTTCAGTAAATCAATAAAATCCTGCTTGATAATCCAGTTTTCTATCCGCTTCATGAAAAGCTGCCTCCTGCAATAATACATATCTGTTTCATGCGGTTCATTACAAATCCGCAATCATTTCCTGAAGCTTGTTATTCTTTTCCGTAACCCCGTCTGCCATTTCCAGTTTTGCGGACATCAGCCTGAATGAAAGACTTTCGTCTGAAAGCGCAAGAATCTGAACGGCAAGCACTGCGGCGTTCTTGGCGCCGTTTACGGCTACGGTCGCTACGGGGACGCCCGGCGGCATCTGAACGGTAGCAAGGAGCGCGTCAAGACCCTCCAGACCGGACTTAACCGGAATCCCAATAACGGGAAGGGTAGTATGCGAGGCAATCACCCCCGCAAGGTGAGCTGCCATTCCCGCGGCGCATATTATAACGCCGAAACCCCTGTCTTTAGCGTTCTTTGCAAATTCCGCCGCTTCGCCGGGCGTTCTGTGAGCTGATATAACCCTGCATTCAAACGGAACGCCGAAGCTCTTGAGTTCGGAAAGAGCGGGCTTAACGACTTGAAAATCACTGTCGGAACCCATAATAACAGCAGCTTTTAACATGATAAATCCTCCATATGCACAAAAATATAAAAAACTGCAACTATAACGTTACAGCCGGACATTTAAGATTAAAAGAGGGTATAAAAATACAGCTATCAGACGATAGAAGCAGTTTGTATTTAAAACAGCATGATTTCTGTTTCACAAATATGACCATCCTCTCCGGATGTTTTGTCCGGAAAGGACAAAACTGGCTAGCCGTAAATTTATTTTCGGACTTCCCTCCGTAAAAACTTACAATAATATTGTACTAGATTTTACATAAAATTTCAAGGGTAATTTTAAAATTAATTATTTTTCACTAAAATTAATAATTTAATCTTGCATTTTTCTGAAAATATGTTAAAATAGTATACAGGGAAGAATTTTATCTCTGAAATGAAATTTTTTAGGAGGTGACTTTTATATGGCATATAAAATTTCCGACGAATGTATTTCCTGCGGCGCTTGCGCCGACCAGTGCCCGGTATCGGCTATTTCCGAGGGCGACGACAAGTATGTAATCAGCGAGGAAACATGTATCGACTGCGGAGCCTGCGCCGACCAGTGTCCTGTTGACGCAATATCAGCCGATTAGTCAGCTGTGCCTAGTACTTTATAACAACTAAAAGTTGCGAATAATAAATAATGCGTTCAGGTGCGAAAAAGCTCTGCTTTTTCGCAATACTTCTTGATAATGTCTGCACTGGAATAATTGAAAAATACTTTTAAGTCGCATAGCGACTGCGTTTTTCAATTATTCATCAGACATTAAATAAAAATCATACCGCCGCAGGCGGTATACCGCCATTGTTAATTGTTAATTTTTAATTGTTAATTAATACTAGCGATACATACTTTATACTGAATTTTATTTGTAATAAAAAGTGCCCTTTGTTTTTAGACAAAGGACACTTTTTTTACCGTAATATATTATATTTACTGGTCAATAGAAATTACAACGCCTGAGCCTACCGTACGTCCGCCTTCACGGATCGCGAAACGGAGGCCTTCTTCGATTGCAATCGGAGTAATCAGCTCAACGTCGATTTCAACGTTATCGCCGGGCATACACATTTCCTTGTCGGCGGGAAGGGTAATAACACCGGTAACGTCGGTCGTTCTGAAATAGAACTGCGGTCTGTAGTTATTAAAGAAAGGGGTATGGCGTCCGCCTTCTTCCTTCTTCAAAACGTAAACCTGACCTCTGAACTTGGTGAGGGGCTTGATGGAACCGGGTTTGCAAAGAACCTGGCCTCTTTCGATTTCTGTCCTCTGAACGCCGCGGAGAAGCGCGCCCACATTATCGCCGGCCTCTGCGTAATCAAGTATTTTCCTGAACATTTCAATTCCTGTTACAACGGTCTTTTTCTTTTCTTCGGAAAGTCCTACGATTTCAACTTCCTCGCCGGTGCGGAGCTGTCCCCTGTCAACCTTTCCGGTAGCGACTGTTCCGCGTCCTGTGATTGTAAATACGTCTTCGACAGGCATAAGGAAAGGAAGGTCGGCTTTTCTTTCGGGAGTGGGGATGTAGCTGTCAACAGCTTCCATAAGCTTCTTAATACAGTCGTATGCGGGGTTGTCAATATCGTCGGGAGCCATAAGAGCCTGATATGCGGAACCGATGATTATAGGAGTATCATCGCCGGGGAACTCATACTTGTCAAGGGTTTCGCGGATGTCCATCTCAACAAGCTCAAGAAGCTCGGGGTCGTCAACCTGGTCGGCTTTGTTCATGAAAACAACGATATAGGGAACGCCTACCTGATAGGCAAGCAGAAGATGTTCCTTCGTCTGCGCCATAGGACCGTCGGTGGAAGCGACAACGAGGATTGCGCCGTCCATCTGGGCGGCTCCCGTAATCATGTTCTTTACATAGTCGGCGTGACCGGGGCAGTCAACGTGTGCATAATGACGGTTTTCAGTCTCATACTCAACGTGAGCGGTATTGATTGTAATACCTCTTTCTCTTTCTTCCGGAGCCTTGTCAATCATATCGTATGATTCGAATTTAGCGGTACCCTTAAGAGCGAGTGTTTTTGTAATAGCGGCTGTGAGTGTGGTTTTGCCGTGGTCAACGTGACCGATGGTGCCAATATTAACGTGCGGTTTCGTTCTTTCAAATTTAGCTTTTGCCATTGGAATATCCTCCTTATAAATAAATTGATATACTTATACAGTATATATTATCAGAATTTAACTTAAATTGCAAGCCTTTTCATAAATTTTAGGAAATTAATAACTGTTTTTGTTCCTTGAAGTCATAATCTTTTCAGAAATCGACTTGGGAACCTCAATATAACTGTCGGGTTCCATTGAATACTGACCCCTTCCCTGCGTCTTTGAACGCAGGTCGTTTGAATATCCGAACATTTCCGACAGAGGTACGAGAGCGGTAATCTGCTGAGCGCCCGGACGGGCTTCCATACCCTGAATATGCCCGCGGCGCGAGTTCAGGTCGCCGATGACGTCGCCCATGTAATCTTCGGGAACGGTAACAATAACCTTCATAATAGGCTCAAGGATAATCGGGTCGGCTTTTCTCATCGCTTCCTTGAAAGCCATCGAGCCTGCGATTGAAAACGCCATTTCAGACGAATCGACTTCATGGTATGAGCCGTCGTATAAAACAACCTTAACGTCGACAACCTGATAACCCGCAAGGATTCCCGACTTCATAGCCCCCTGGATACCCTTGTCAACGGCGGGAATATACTCCTTGGGTATTGAGCCGCCCACTGTGGAGTTGACAAACTCATATCCCTTGCCCGATTCGTTGGGTCCGACCTTGATTTTAACATGACCGTACTGACCTTTACCGCCCGACTGCCTCGCGTACTTGTGGTCGACGTCGGCGTTGCCCTTTATGGTTTCCTTATAGGCAACCTGCGGAACCCCGACGTTTGCTTCCACCTTGAACTCGCGGAGCATTCTGTCAACGATAATGTCAAGGTGCAGCTCGCCCATGCCGGCTATAATGGTCTGCCCCGTTTCATCATCCGTCCAGGTTTTAAAGGTCGGGTCTTCTTCGGAAAGCTTTGAAAGGGCGATGCCCATTTTTTCCTGACCGGCTTTGGTTTTAGGCTCGATAGCGAGCTGGATAACGGGGTCCGGAAATTCCATGGATTCAAGTATAACGGGATGCTTCGCATCACAAAGGGTATCGCCCGTTGTTGTATTCTTCAAACCGACACAGGCGGCAATATCGCCGGCATAAACGGTTTCGATGTCCTTCCTGTGGTTTGAATGCATCTGCAGTATACGCCCCATGCGTTCGTTATTGCTTTTAGTGGCGTTAAGGACGGTAGCCCCCGCATTGACGCTTCCGGAATAAACCCTGAAGAAGCAGAGCTTTCCGACAAAAGGGTCGGTTGCGATTTTAAAAGCAAGAGCCGAAAACGGTGCGTCGTCGGACGACGCCCTGGTGCATTCGTCGCCGGTGTTTACGTCAATCCCCTTTATATCTTCGATATCGGTGGGAGCCGGCATATAGTCTACAACGGCGTCGAGAAGCTTCTGTACTCCCTTGTTCTTGTAAGAGGTGCCGCAGACCACCGGAACCATTTTGTTTGATATGGTAGCCTTACGGATACAGAGCTTGATTTCATCAACGGTCAGCTCTTCGCCGGCAAGGTATTTTTCCATAATCTCATCGTCCTGCATAGCGGCGAACTCAACAAGCTTTTCATGGTATTCCTCAGCCGTACCGACCATATCGGCGGGGATTTCCTCAACCCTGATGTCCTTGCCCAGGTCGTCGTAATAAACATAAGCCTTCATTTCAACAAGGTCTATAATGCCCTTGAATGTATCTTCGGCTCCTATGGGAAGCTGAATCGCAACGGCGTTGCATTTTAACCGGTCATGCATCATGTCAATAACCCTGAAGAAGTCCGCGCCCACAATGTCCATTTTATTAACATATGCCATTCTGGGAACGTTATAGTTGTTAGCCTGCCTCCAAACGGTTTCAGACTGCGGTTCAACCCCGCCCTTCGCACAGAAAACAGTAACGGAACCGTCGAGAACTCTTAAGGAACGCTCAACCTCTACCGTAAAGTCAACGTGACCGGGTGTATCTATAATATTGATTCTGTGACCTGCCCAGTAAGCCGTGGTGGCAGCGGAAGTAATTGTGATTCCTCTTTCCTGCTCCTGCGCCATCCAGTCCATTGTCGCGGAACCCTCATGGGTTTCTCCGATTTTATGGTTAACGCCCGTATAGAAAAGTATTCGTTCGGACGTTGTCGTTTTACCCGCGTCAATATGAGCCATGATGCCGATATTCCGGGTTTGTTCAAGAGAACAGTCTCTTGGCATAAATATTCCTCCAAAAATACAGTATCAAATTATAATACTGCAGAGTACAGCGCTTTTTTACCAGCGGTAATGAGCGAAAGCCTTGTTGGCTTCTGCCATTTTATGCGTATCCTCACGCTTTTTATAAGCGCCGCCGGTACCGTTCATAGCATCGATAATTTCTCCGGCAAGTCTTTCCCTCATAGTCTTTTCATTTCTGTTCCTCGAATAATTCGTAAGCCATCTCAGACCCAAGGTCTGTTTTCTTTCCGGTCTGACCTCCATGGGCACCTGATAAGTCGAACCGCCAACGCGGCGGGCTTTGACCTCAAGCAGCGGCATGATGTTTTCCAGGGCGGCTTCAAAGGCTTCAAGAGCATCCTTGCCGGTTTTCTCCGCGACAATTTCGAAAGCGCCGTACACAATTTTCTGAGCAACACCCTTTTTACCGTCAAGCATGATGTTGTTGATAAGACGGGTTACTATTTCAGAATTGTAAATCGGGTCAAGCAAAACCTCACGTTTTGCAACACTACCTCTTCTTGGCACAATACTTCCCTCCTTCATATAAATGATATCATAGGTACTCGTTTCATTCCACAGTTCAATCCGCTAAAAAGCGGAGCAAGTGCGGCTGACTCGCCGACCGGTGCAGAGGCATTCATAAATATATATTGAATGAACACCCCACAAAAATCATGTGGTTTCATTGAGTTCTACTTTAATTGCTTCCCGGGGCTTAAAATAATCCGCGGTTACTTTTTGGCGGCTCCGGGCTTGGGTCTCTTTGCGCCGTATTTGGAACGCGCCTGCATTCTCTTTGCAACGCCCTGCGCGTCAAGCGTACCCCTTATGATGTGGTAACGCACGCCGGGGAGGTCCTTTACGCGTCCGCCTCTGATAAGGACAACCGAGTGTTCCTGAAGGTTATGCCCGATACCCGGAATATATGCTGTTACTTCATGACCGTTGGAAAGCCTTACCCTTGCGATTTTTCTCATGGCTGAATTAGGCTTCTTCGGGGTTGCGGTTCTTACGGCGGTGCATACTCCTCTCTTCTGAGGGGCGCTCTGGTCAATAATGACCTTCTTTTTGGAGTTGTAACCCTTTTGCAGAGCGGGGGCGGTCGATTTCTTTTCGAGAACATCCCTGCCCTTTCGCACAAGCTGATTAAAAGTCGGCATTTAATATCTCCTTTCCAGTAAATTAATATACAAAATACAAATTTTGCATACTTAAGCATTATACACCTATAATTCAGCCGTGTCAAGCATTTCAAGACAAATTCACCGATATATTTCGTGTTTCCGTCAATAACACATATAAAGCCTAAGATTTGAGAAGCGGATATTATTAATTCTGCTCATCCTATAATTATATTAAAAAAGTATAATACCATATTATTACCTGAAAATTACGGAATATTTATAATGAATTATGCAGTTACACGGCAGCAGTTACTGGCGGTTATATCATGCGTTTCATTCAAAATTAATTTGTAAATCAGTTTTGGTAATAAATACATATAAACGGTAAACCGAGGCAAATTATAACAATACAGAATACTTATATTATTAACAGAACGCTTGTGTTGTTAAAAATGCATGAAATAAGGGCTGAAAATTTTAAATTATTTTAAACAGTAATTGACTATAGTTATTGCAATTTTTTAAATGATGGTGTATAATAACATTACGGTGGGGAGTAAGGGAAGATTTAAGTTGAATTAATGGTGAAAAGCGGTGAATTTTCAACATTGTTTTCCACACCGTGTGGAAAAGTGAAAATTATAAATATGAAAATTATAAATAAAGGACGGTGATAGCTTTGGCTGAAACGCATTTGCTGAATTCATACGAACATTCAATAGACGAAAAGGGCAGGATGGCGTTCCCTTCAAAGCTGAGGTGCCGCCTGGGCGAAACATTTATAATAACAATCGGTTTTTACGGCTGCCTGTTTGTATATTCAAACGACGAATGGGACGTTTTTGTAAGTAAAATAAAAACCCTGACAGGGGAGAAAGCGAAGATAGCAAGACTGTTCCTGACCAACGCGTGCGAAGTAAAACCCGATTCGCAGGGAAGGATAATGATACCGCAGCGTCTGAAGGAACGCGCCGAAATCAATCATAACGTGACAGTGACCGGAGCCGGAGACCGTGTGGAAATATGGTCGGCGGAAAAATACAATGAATTTTATTATTCCGTTACAAACGAAATGCTGGAGGATGCCGTATCCGATTTGGCGATATAATAATAAAAGGTTTATTATACTAGGGCGTGTTCGAAAATCATCAATATGCACATAAATAGTGATTTTTGCACCGCATTGCGTTAAAAAATCTTGAAAACCGCCGAGGTTTCCTAAACCGCCGAGGTTTCCTGCGATTTTTTGCCTTATTCGGCACAAAAATCACTTATTTCTATACACATTGCTAATTATCGAACACGCCCTAGTACCTAGTAACATCTATAAATTGCGAATAATAAATTATAATCATACCGCCGCAGGCGGTATACAATCATTGTTAATTGTTAATTAGTACTAGTATTGTCACGACGTCAAAGGAGAAGGAAAATGCTGTTTGAAGATGCAAAGCTGCTGGGAATCAGCGCGGACAGCTATAATGAAGCGGGAATCAAGAAAGCGTTCCGTTTGAAAGTTCTTCAGGTGCATCCCGACGTGGGTGGTTCGGCGGATGAATTCATGTCGGCTGAACGGGCGCAGAACAATTTGCTTGAAGCGCTCAGGGAGAATATATCGGCTGTTCAGATATTTAAAGGACAACCCTACAAATTCAGCGGTGCAAAGCCATACCCCAAAAGAGACAGCCTTGACGGAATCACCTCCCTTGATTTATGCCTTTTAATATCACATATCAGTATGCTTTATTACGGCGACACACTGGAGCTTACCGCGAGGGACGGACGTTTGTTCAGATATTCGCCCGAGGATTTCAAATCGGGTACGGTAGTCCCGTTTTTGAAGGATTATATAGCATGGAGCTGCGATACGCAGAACGGGCTTATTGAAATTCTTCAGCCGTTTGAGTTTTCTTATAAGCCGCGTATTATTGTTACGGTAACGCTTGACGGCTTAAGTATAGGTTCCCATCAGTTCATAATGATGTTCGGAAGCAGGGCGTTTCCCTATACGTTTGAAAAGACCGGAACGGAGCAGAATTATACATCGGTGGATATGGAATTCCCAATCAGCCGCAGATATATTGAGGGTATAAGAACAGAAATCATCCTGACAATCTCTTTGGATTTGTTTTATTAGCCTAATGCACTTGTTTTAGGGACTGACCCTGATAATACCGAAAAATTTTGTAAGGGACGGATAAAAATAGAATTCAGTCACAGAGCCGTACTTCTGGATGAATGCATAAACGGATTAAACATAAAAAGCGGCGGGATTTATATTGACGGAACCTGCGGCGGCGGCGGACATTCGTCTGAAATTGCCGCAAGGCTGTCGGAAAGCGGAGTGTTAATCGGAATCGACCGCGACCCCGACGCGGTTAAGGCGGCAGAGGAAAAACTTAAGAAATATAATAACGCGAAGGTTATTCACGGGAATTATTCTGAAATAAAAGAACTGTGCAAAAAAGAAGGCATAGAAAAAGCCGACGGGATTCTTCTTGACCTTGGGGTTTCTTCACATCAGCTTGATAATACGGACAGGGGGTTTTCATATCACGGCGCAGCCCCGCTTGATATGAGGATGTCAAAGGATGGCATATCGGCAAGGGATGTTGTCAATGACTTCGGCGAAGAGGAGCTGAGACGTATTTTTTTTGAATACGGGGAGGAAAAATTCTCTTATAAAATTGCCGGGAATATCATAAAGGCAAGGGAGAACAAACCCATAGAAAGCACGGACGAGCTGGCGGAAATAATAAAAGGCTCAATCCCCGCAAAATTCAAAAGGGATAAGAACCCCTGCAAAAAAGTATTTCAGGCAATCAGGATTTTTGTAAACTCCGAATTTGAGCATCTGCGGCGCGGTCTGGACGAAGCGTTTGATATGCTGAATGCGGGAGGACGTTTAAGCGTAATAACATTCCATTCGCTGGAGGACAGGATAGTAAAACAAAGGTTTGCCGGATTCTGCAGGGGCTGCATATGCCCGCCCGATTTTCCGGTATGCGTCTGCGGCAGAACGCCGGAGGGCAGGCTGATAAACAAAAAACCGTTCACAGCGTCAGCAGAAGAACTAAGCGTAAATAACAGAAGCCGGAGCGCAAAGCTGAGGATAATTGAAAAGCTGTAGGGAATACCGAAAGCATATGTTATAATACTATGTTTTAACCGGGATTAGTATAAAGAGGTTTATAATGCAGGCGAAATACAATATGACGACCGAACAGAATATTTTTGTCGCCAAACGGAATATCGTTGATTATATATGGAAAAGCGCCAATTTGGAAGGAATATCGGTTACGTATCCCGAAACGGATACCATATATAACGGTATAAACGTATCCCGGTTGAATATTGATGAAATAACGGCGATAAACAATTTAAAACACGCTTGGAGATTTTTGATAGAAAATATAGATTATCCAATCGATTATAACTTTATTTGCAGGATAAACAAATATGTAGGAAGCAATTTATACTATAATTCAGGGAAAATCAGAAATATTCCCGTAAAAATGGGAGGAACCGACTGGAAACCTGACATACCGATAGAGTCGCAGATAAAAGAAGATTTATCAGATATTTTAAGAATCCCCTGTCCGACAGAAAAAGCGATAACTCTAATGCTTTATTTAATGAGAAAACAGATTTTTATAGATGGTAATAAACGTACTGCCATGCTGGCGGGAAATCAAGTAATGATTTCAAACGGAGCGGGAATAATATCTGTTCCCATTGAGGAACATGAAAAGTTCAGGGATATGCTCATATCTTTTTATGAAACAAATGATATGACCGGAATAAAATACTTCACATATGAAAAATGCATTGACGGATTGAATTTTAACTGATACTCAAATACTAAGTTTTAATCCCTTTGTCCGTTTTAATGAGCAGGCTCTGATTGCTTGAGCTGAAAACAAGGTTTAAACAGGGGTTTAATTTATAGACAAGCATACTGAAAGGATGATAAAAATGGCAAAGCATAATCTGGCATACGACCTGTCGAAGTATGAAAACGCCAATCTGGGGGAAAAACCGGAAAAATCAAAGATTAATTTAGTGAAGCACAGACCCGGAACGGAAGGTTCGGCGTTCCGGGTTGTAGTATCAGCCGGCGTCGCATTGATTTTTATGCTGATGGTAGTTTATGCAAAGGTGCAGGACGCTTCCCTTCATAAGGAAATAATCAGCCTTAACAAGCAGGCGGATATCCTGCACAGCGAAAATGTCAGGATGAAGTCGGATATTGAAGGAAAATCCTCAATAAAAGCGGTTGAGGAATATGCTGAAAACATCCTGGGAATGAGAAAGCTTGAAAAATCACAAATTGAATATATCAGTATTGAAAACGGAAATATTGTAAACATACCCGAAGCCGAAACCAATATATTCATTAAGATTAAAAATCTGTTCAGCAATTTGGTGGAATATATTCGGGGCTAGTACAATATAGTTAGTTAGGGTAGTCCTTTAATGAAAATACTGTATATTCCTATTTCTTGAAAGGTGATTTTTTATGTCATACCAGCCTACCGCCAAAATGAAACGCAAGCTTAATATCGCGGTATTGGGCATACTGATTATATTCATTGTTTTTATAATGGTAAATCTGTTTGATACCGCAGTTACAAATAATGCCATGTATCAGTCCCTTGCGAATGAAAACCAGTTCAAAAGCACAATATTAAAAGCGGGCAGGGGAAGCATTTATGATGCGAACGGAAAAATACTGGCGCAGTCCGCAACGGTTTATTCCATTAATATTGACCCGTTAAAATGGCAGAAGGTCCTTAAAGACGACCCTCAGGAAGCGGAAAGGCAGTTAAAGGCATGCCAGGAAATACTCAGCGATGAGTTAAGCGATATCGATACCGGCGAAATCGAAAGAAAACTCGCCGAAGGAACAAGCCACTGGGCTAATGCGGCGATGAAAATCGAAAAGCCGGTAACGGACAAAATCCTGAGCCGGAGCAGTGAAGAGAAGCTTGCGGGTTTGATTTATGCCGACCTGGACACAAGAAGATATTATCCCCAGAATGAGCTTGCCGCCGCGGTTATAGGCTTTACGAATTATGACGGCGACGGGATTTACGGGATTGAATCCCAGTATAATGATTTCCTGAAGGGTGTGGACGGGAAAATTATCTCGGCTACGGACGCCAACGGAAATGAAATGCCGTATAAAAACGACAAGATGTACGCGCAGCAGGACGGCAACTCATTATACCTCACGCTTGATATGAATTTACAGTATTATCTCGAAAAACACCTGGAGGAAGCCGTAGTAAACAACAATGCCCAGAACAGGGCATGCGCGATAATGATGAACGCGAATACGGGCGCAGTTCTTGCAATGGCAAGCTCGCCGGGATATGACCTTAATGACAGGAATTCTATATTTTCACAAAAGGACTCGGACATTCTGTCGGGAATAACAAATGAGGATGAATATTCGGAGCAGTATGCCGTGTTAAGGGAAAAGCAATGGAAGAACAAAGCCATAACGGAGCTTTATTTTCCCGGTTCGGTATTCAAGGTTATTACAGGCTCGGCTGCACTGGAAGAAAAAAGGGTAAGCCTGCATTCAACATTCCATTGCTCAACGTTAAACGTGTCGGGCACCCCTTTCCATTGCTGGGCTACATATTCGCACGGCAGTCAGGACTTTACGACGGCAATGACAAATTCCTGCAACCCGGCGTTCATTCAGATAGGTCAGGCTCTTGGAGCTGAGAATTTCGCCGCTTATTTCAGGGCGTTCGGGCTTACCGAACCGACCGGCATTGACCTTCCGGGAGAAGCCGGCAGCCTTTATACCGACGTCAGCGAAAAAGGTCCCGTAGAGCTTGCTTCAAGCTCGTTCGGACAAACGAACAAAATAACTCCCTTACAGATGATAACGGCATATGCCGCGGCAATAAACGGCGGGTACCTTGTAACCCCGTATGTTGTCGGTAAAATAGTCGACCCTAACGGAAATGTAATAAAAACAACTGAAAAAACTGTTAAGAGACAGGTAATATCCGAGGAGACGTCAAAAGTTATGCGTCAGGTTCTGGAAGACGTGGTAAACAACAAGGGAGGCTCGAACGCCTATATCAAAGGCTATGCCATAGGCGGGAAATCAGGGACTTCCGAAAAACAGGACGAAAACAATTCCAAGAATGTTGACAACCTTTACGTATCCTCCTACTGCGCGTTTGCACCTGCCGACAATCCGGAAATCATAATGCTCGTTATGGTGGACGAACCAATGGGGACAGACCGCAACGGCGCCCATGTTTATTACGGCAGTCTGGTGGCGGTTCCCGTCGTTTCGGACGTGCTTAAGGAAGCCCTGCCGTATCTCGGGTATTATCCCGAATATTCGGACGAAGAGCTTGCGGCTTTGGGAAAAACGCTTCCTTCGGTTGAAGGTCAGTCGGCGGACATAGCAAAGGCAACCCTTGAAGCATTAGGCTTAAAGGTGGAAATATACGGCGAGGGCGACAGGGTGGTTTCACAGGTCCCCCAGCGTTCCAGCTTGATTCCCGAGAACGGAAAGGTAATACTTTATACTGAAGAGGAGCAGGATATAATGTTCACAACGGTTCCCAACGTGCTGGGCTACGGGGTTTCGGACGTAAATCTTCTGCTGACTCAGGCGAATCTTAACTTCAAGGTCGGGGACGGCGCCGCGAACCATGCCGGCGCGACGGCATTGTCTCAGAATTATGCCGAAGGTACGGAAGTGCCGAGGGGTACGATAGTTGAAGTCGTATTTGCAATCAAAGACGAGCATTAAAAGTTTGGAGTGTGGAGTGCAATGTCAACAACTTAAGCAAAAAAACGAATAACTTTCTAATCATAAGTGGTCAGTGAGCAGTGGTCAGTGGTCAGATTTCTGATAACTGGCGTCTGGAATCTGGAATCTTATTGTAAAGTAAAATCTCTTAAGTTGTTGCCATTGGTGTGGAGTGTGGAGTTTGGAGTTTAGCAAAGCGTTCCACGAAAATCCTCTTTTGTAGGAGAATTCAGGCGTAAGGAGTAAGAGATTACGAAGCCAACTCCACACTCCACACCCCGTATAATGGAAGGATAAATAATAAATGAGATTGGATGAACTTCTTGACGACGCGGCGTCGGTTATGCCGGTCATAAATAATACATTAAAGGATATGAATATATCCTGTACCGGACTGACGGACGATTCGCGGAGGTTCAAACCCGGAAATATATTCGTATGCGTAAAAGGCAAAACCGATGACGGTCACAGATACGCCGCAGAAATGCTTGCGTTCGGAGCCGCGTGCGTCGTGACCGAAAGGGATTTGAATCTGGAAGGACAGGTAATCGTGCGTGACAGCCGCAAATTCTTCGGCTTGCTTTGCGCCGCATGGTTCAATCATCCCGAGCGGAAAATGAAATTAATAGGAATTACGGGTACAAACGGAAAAACTACCTTGGCGGCGATTATAAACGATATTTTAACCAAGTGCGGTCACAGGACTGGAATGATTGGGACGACGGGCGTCCTTATAAACGGCAAACAGATGAATTTAAACGGACAGACATTTACGACGCCGCCGGTTTATGAGCTTTATGAGATATGGGACAAAATGGCAAAGGAAGCCTGCGACGCTGCGGTAATGGAAGTGTCCTCCTTTGCCCTTGCGCAAAACCGCATAGGACCGGCTAAATTCCAATGCGGTGTGTTTACGAACCTGACTCAGGACCATTTTGAATATCACAGCGGGATGGAAGACTATTATAACGCAAAAAAAATCCTGTTTACAGAACATTGCGAAACCGCATTCATTAATATCGACGACGGATACGGACGCAAGCTGTTCAGCGAAATCGGGTGCCGGAAATATTCCTTCAGCCTGAAAGGCAATGCCGATTTATATGCCACGGCAATAAAGGCAGCCGACAATAAAACGAAATTTTGGGTAACAGCCGATTCCAAGGGTTACCCCGTTACCGTCAATATGTTCGGAAGATATAACGTTTCCAACGCTGTGGCGGCAATAGCCGTATGCAGCCGGCTGGGTTTGAATATAAACAGAATACTGTCCTGCCTGGGAGAATTCAAGGGTGTTAAGGGCAGATGCGAAATAATATCCGAAGGAAGAGGCTTTAAGGTAATGTGCGATTATGCGCATACCCCCGACGCTCTTAAAAACCTTCTGAAGAGTATGAGGGAGTATACGCAGGGCAGGATAATCTGCGTGTTCGGGGCTGGCGGAAACAGGGATAAGTCCAAACGCCCGCAAATGGGCGCCGCCGCGGAAAAATATGCCGACTTCTTAATCATAACATCGGACAATCCGAGGGACGAGGAACCGGGCGGAATTATTAACGGCATAATCGCCGGGTTAAGCTTTACAAAGCCTTATATGAGAATAACCGACCGTAAAGCCGCAATCAAAAGGGCGCTGGCGATAGCTGAACCGGGGGATTTAGTCATTCTTGCCGGGAAAGGTCATGAAACCTACCAGGTTTTGAAAAACAATGTTCATATCAGCTTTGACGAACGTGAGATTGTCAGGGAAACAATGGCTCTGTATAAAAAACCGAGGTTCAACAGCGGACTTAAGGTAAGCGTTTCGCTGGATGATATTATCGCGGCGGCAGGCGGCAGCATCAATAGTTTAAGCATATTCGGAAAAAGCATTTATGCTTCGGATATATTTTCAGACACAAGGGATGCAAAAAAAGGAGGCCTTTTCATTGCCTTAAAAGGTGAAAACTTTGACGGCCACGACTTTGTAGGCGAAGCAATATCGCAGGGAGCCGCAGCGGCAATAACGGAAAGGGTTATTCTGGACTGCCCGTGCATCGTAGTTAAGGACACTAAAAAGGCATTAATGGATTTGGCGCGGTTTTTCCGCATGAAATATAATCTGACTATGGTCGGAGTCACCGGAAGCGTAGGGAAGACAAGCACAAAGGAAATGCTCGCTCTGGCGCTTTCGGCGGAGCATACGGTATATAAGACCCGGGGCAACCGTAACAACGAAATAGGGGTTCCTTTTGCGCTTTTAGGTCTTAACGAAACCTGCACCGCCGCCGTAATCGAGCTTGGAATGTCCGGCTTCGGCGAAATCGAAAGGCTTTCGAAGGCTGTCCGTCCCAATATCTGCGTAATAACTAACATAGGTTACGCGCATATTGAAAAATTAGGCTCTCAGGAGGGTATACTCGAAGCCAAGCTGGAAATCCTGAAGGGAGCATTACCCTCGGCGCCGCTTATTATAAACGGGGACGACAGGCTCTTAATGTCCGTAAAGGAAGAGTACGGGAATTACCGTGAAATCATAACATACGGCATTGAAAACGAAGACGCCGACTACAGAGCGGTCAATATAGAAAAATATGACGAGCATATGAGTTTCGGTATCATGCATGATGACGAAATTATATGCAATGTGTCACTGTACTGCAAGGGAAACCATAATATACTGAATGCGGCTGCGGCAATAGCGGCGGCATGCAGCGCCGGCTGCAATCCCGTGACGGCGGCGGAAATGCTCAGCGTATACCAGCCGTATTCAATGCGTCAGGATATAAGGCACATGGGAAAGCATACGGTAATCCTCGACTGCTATAACGCTTCCCCCGCTTCAATGGAAGCCTCTCTTGACATACTGGCGGAGATGAAGCCTAAGAACGGCGGAAGAAGAGTAGCAGTTCTCGGAGATATGCTCGAACTCGGGGAATTAAGCGCCGAGCTCCATGAACGAATAGGCGAATATGCGTTTAAAAAGGGGATAGACCTTCTTTATTGCTACGGCGAAAACGCCGTTCATATAGCAAAAAGGGCAAATGAGCTGGGAATGCATGCGGGAAGCTCAGCCGACAAACGCATGCTGCTTAACTTTATGAAGTATAAACTGAAAGAAAACGATATAATCCTGTTCAAGGCAAGCCGGGGTATCCGCCTTGAGGAAATCGTGGAGGAATACTATTCAGGAATCAGGAATGAGGAGTAAGGATTGAGGTGAAATACGGGATGCCGTTCTGGATAAATATGATTGTGGCATTAATATCATTCGCTGCAGCGGCGATGACAGGAATGTTTTTAATACCGCTCCTCAGAAAAATAAATTTCGGTCAGACTATATATGAAATCGGTCCGGTTTGGCATAAATCCAAAAACGGAACGCCTATAATGGGCGGATTTATGTTTATTATCGGCAGCGCGGCGGCTGTAGCCATAGGATACGCGCTGTTCAAGGCTAACAGAATGAACAATATGGATTCGACCGATAATAACGAGCTTTTAAAGCTGATGGCAGGTTTTATATTCGCGCTTTTAAACGCTTCAATAGGATTCGTCGATGATTATATAAAAGCCGTTAAGAAACAGAATATGGGGCTTAAGGCAAAGCAGAAAATAGTTATGCAGTTCCTGTATTCCTGCGCGTTTTTATATGCGCTCCGTCTGCTAGGCGCAACGACCGTAATAAAATTCCCGTGGTTCGGGGATATTGATTTCGGCGTTCTGTATTACCCGGTTATGGTTCTGTTCATAATATTCATTACCAATTCCGTAAACCTGACTGATGGTGTTGACGGACTGTGCGGTTCGGTAACGGTTGTTTTCGGATTAGTCTTTGTAGTACTCTGCGCGCAGTCGGGTATGTGGGAATATTCGATATATTCGATGGCGATTGCGGGGGGCTGCCTAGGGTTCCTGATATGGAACCTGCATCCGGCAAAGGTTTTTATGGGCGATACGGGTTCAATGTTTCTGGGCGGCTCGGCAGCCGCAATAGGGCTTGCGACGGGAAAACACCTGCTTTTAATACTGGCGGGGGCAGTGTATGTCTGCGAAGCTCTGTCGGTTGTAATACAGGTGACGTACTTCAAGCTGACAAAGGGTAAAAGACTGTTTAAAATGTCGCCTGTACATCATCATTTCGAGATGTCGGGGTTTTCGGAATATAAAATCGTCGCATGTTTTTCTGTGACAGGTTTAATTGCGGGAATAACAGCTATAATAATTAACAGTTTGCAATGAACAATTAACAATTAGGGTATGCCGCCAAAGGCGGCATGGTTTTAATATGAAAAAAGGAGGGTAATATATGCCGGCAGGTTCGGGAGCGGTTTCCGGTGATAAATCAGCATGGCGGAGCAAAAAGAAACAGGCGCCGAAAAAACAGGCGTCCCCTGACGAAACCAAAGGCTATGCCGAAAAAATCGTGATAGGTCCGATTGACCTTACGTTTTTTCTTATAGTAATGATATTGCTTGTAATAGGAATAATTATGATGTTTTCCGCGGGATACGCATGGGCGATAGCCGAAGGAAACGCGGGAACATATTATGTTCAAAGGCAGCTTGGAATGGCGGCTGCCGGTCTTGCCGGGATGTTCGTAATATCCTTTTTTAACTACCATAAATTTAAAAAGGCATGGATAGCATATTCCGCGTTTATAATATGCACGGTTCTGCTTATTCTGGCACTTGGCGGTCCGTTCGCTACTCCCCATAACGGTTCATACAGGTGGGTGACGATACTGGGAATAGAATTTCAGCCGTCAGAAATTATGAAAATGTCCATAATACTTCTGTTTGCATACCTGATTGCAAATAACCACTCTAAGATGAGGAGGTTCAGCTACGGAATTGTACCGTTTATAGCCTTTTTAGGAATTGTAGTTGTTTTGCTGCTCAGAGAGCCGCATTTGTCGGGAACGCTGATAATATGCGCAATAGGGGCGATAATGATGTATGTGGGCGGTTCCCGTCCCAAGCATCTTATAATACTTGGGATAATAGGAGCTGTTTTAATAACGGCATATGTTTTTTACCTTATGCAGGTCAAGGGAATAGGGTATTTTGAAAAACGTATGGTTTCATGGCTTGACCCCTTTAACGATGAAGCCTCCGACGCTACCTGGCAGACCAGGAATTCGCTTATAGCTATCGGTTCAGGCGGGATTTTCGGGCTCGGACTGGGGAATTCAAGACAAAAATTCCTGTATCTTCCAGAATCGAAAAACGATTTCGTTTTTGCCGTGGTATGCGAGGAATTCGGCTTAATAGGCGCCGTAGTAGTGATTATTCTGTTTTTGCTCTTTATAATAAGAGGGTTTTACCTGGCGTCAAAGGCGCCCGATAAATTCGGAATGATGCTTACGGTGGGGATAATCCTCCAAATCGGTTTACAGGCATTTCTGAATATTGCCGTTGTTACGAACACAATCCCTAATACCGGGGTATCGCTGCCATTTTTCAGTTACGGAGGAACGGCTCTGGTAATGCAGCTTGTCGAAATGGGAGTGGTGCTGAATATTTCAAGGCAGTCAATTGTTAAAACTTAGTACCCTGTATCAATTAACAATGAACAATGGCGGTATCGCCTTCAGCGATGATTGTAATGTTTGCAGTGGACTCTCTGCAGCGCCGCAGCGCTGCGTCCCGCCGATGGTTCAACGATGCCGTATGCCAATAAATACCTTTGAATTCCCAAGCAAAAAATCTATTTAGATTTGTATTGTTTATGTTGTTTCATTGTACCAGTACCTCGTAACATCTATAAATTGCGAATAATAAATTAAAATCATACCGCCACAGGCGGTATACCACCATTGTTAATTGTTAATTATTAATTGTTAATTGGTACTAGAGCAAGCCGGAAAGGATTGTCATAAAATGTTAAAGGTATTACTGGCAGGAGGAGGGACAGCCGGACATATAAATCCGGCTCTTGCAATTGCCTCTATAATAACCGTTCATAACCCCGGAGCGGAATTTTTGTTTGCGGGAACGCCTTTCGGGATGGAAGCAAAGTTAATCCCGCAGGCAGGGTATGACTTTTCTCCTATAAAAGTGAGCGGATTTCAGCGCAGGCTGTCGGTAAAAAACATCGGGAGAAATATAAAATCGCTTGCATACCTTACGACGGCGGGTAACAGGGCAAAACAAATCATAAAAGGCTTTGACCCTGATATAGTAATAGGAACGGGCGGTTACGTAAGCGGTCCCGTTCTGCTGAAAGCTGCGCAGATGGGCATTCCGACGGCAATCCACGAAGCCAACGCATACCCGGGAGTAACGACAAGGCTTCTTGCAAAAAAGGTTGACAGAATCATGCTTACGGTTAAGGAAACTCAGAACTACCTTGAAAAGGGTATAACCTGCCATGTCACCGGACTTCCGGTAAGAAAAGGCTTTGAAAAGAACCTTCTGACAAGGGCTGAGGCTAAAAGACAGCTTGGGTTTGACAGTTCCATGTGCATTCTTTCGTTCGGGGGGAGCCTTGGAGCGGGAGGAATAAATAAAACGGTTCCCGAATTAATCAAGTGGGAAACCGACGGAGGACTTCCCATTAACCATATCCACGGATACGGACAAATGGGACGGGATACCTTTGAAAATGAACTGACTGAAAAAATAGGGAATTATAAGGAAAACAAAAGGCTGATAATAAAAGAATACTTACATAACATAGATGTCTGCACGGCAGCCGCCGACCTGATAATATGCCGGAGCGGAGCTTCGACGATTTCCGAGCTTGAAGCGGCTGGAAGGGCTTCGATACTTATACCCTCGCCCGCTGTAACGGGAAACCACCAGTATCATAACGCAATGGTTCTGGGCAAAGCGGGCGCGGCGGTTGTAATCGAGCAGAAAAACCTGACGGGTGATATTTTAATTGAAAAGGTCAGGGATTTTTATGAAAATCAGGATAAGCTTTATAAATTTGCAAAACGGGCGCATGAACTTTATATAAAGGATACCGGCGAAAGAATTTATGCTGTAATCAATGAGCTGATATCAGGGAATAAGGATAATACATAATAATATAAATTTCCAAGAATATTCCTCCCCTTAAAAAGGCATGTTCGCTTCAGCAGAATAACGTATTGTTTTTATACGGATAACCCTTACTTTTTTCACATAATAACGCGGTTTCGCATATTATAAGGAAAAAAGTAAAGGAGCTGCTTATAGTATGCAGAAGCTGATAATAAACGGCGGAAGGAAACTAAGCGGCGAAGTTGCCGTTCACGGTTCAAAAAACGCCTCACTGCCTATTTTAGCCGCTGCGGTGTTATGCAACAGTGAGGTAACTTTATTGAATTGTCCTAAACTATCTGATACATATGCCGCAATGAGAATAATAAACCATATTGGATATAAAACGGGATTTGAAAAAAACGTAGCTGTAATTAACCCGACAGGTGAATGCGAATACGAAGTGCCCGATGACTTAATGCGTGAAATGCGTTCGTCAATTATATTTTTAGGCGCTATTTTAGGTAAATGCGGGAGATGCAAGATTACATTCCCGGGCGGCTGCGACATCGGCGCAAGACCGATTGACATGCATTTATCGTCGCTCAGGAAAATGGGAGTAACAATTAATGAGGAATACGGTCAGCTTGACTGCTGCTGCGAGAAATTAAAGGGAGCTAAAATTTCGCTTTCGTTCCCGTCGGTAGGAGCGACGGAAAACATCATACTGGCGGCAGTGACGGCACAGGGAAGGACAATTATCCAAAATGCGGCGAGGGAGCCTGAAATCGTTGATTTAGTATGCTTTTTAAGGGAATGCGGAGCCGAGATTGAGGGCGAAGGTACCGGAACAATAACAATAGAAGGAATAGATGAGCTTTACGGCTGTGAATACAGGATAATGCCCGACAGGATAGTATGCGCTACATATATGGCATGCGCGGCATGCGCGGGGGGCGATATAGCGATAAAATGCTGCCGTCCTCATGAAGTCGATTCGATTACGCCGGTTTTTGAACAGATGGGCTGCTTCGTGCACAGCGTCAACGATACCATATATTTCAGCGCCGGCAAGAACCTCCGTTCGGTTGATACTATAAGAACTATGGTCTATCCCGGTTTTCCCACCGACGCGCAGGCGTTTATTATGGCTGCTCTTTGTAAGGCAAAGGGTACTTCTGTTTTTGTCGAGAATATATTTGAAAACAGGTTTCAGCATGTAAACGGGTTGCAGCGTATGGGAGCGGATATCAGGGTAGAAGGAAAAGTGGCTGTAATCGAAGGCGTAAACAAGCTTTACGGAGCAAAGTCGGCAGCCCCGGATTTGCGCGGAGGAGCCGGATTGGTGGCGGCGGCTTTAGGCGCTGAGGGAAAAAGTGAAATATCCCGGATTCATTACATAGACAGAGGATATGAAAATTTTGAAATTTCGCTGGCGCTTTTAGGGGCGGATATACACAGAAGCATTTAACGCGCAAAAAGTTTACTTGTTGATATATATCCCCGGTTAAAGCCGTTCTTCGGATTTAACCGGGCAACCAAATATTTGAAAGGATAATAAAATGCAGGAGAATGAAAAAAGAAAAAGGACCGGCGGCAGGAGGCGGAGGAACGGAAAGTATACATTAAATGCCGCATTAATCATATTTGTCGTAATAATAACGTTCGCGGCGTTATCGGTTACCGTCCTTTTTAAACTTGATACGGTCGCCATAACTGGCAATTCAATATATTCACCCGAGGAAATCCTGGAAGCATGCGGAATAAAAAGCGGGGACAATATAATACGTATGAATATGAGCAGGCGTGAAAACGATATTGAGAAAAAACTGGTCTATATCGAAAAAGCGGAGCTTAAATGGAAACATTCATCAACGGTTGAAATTAATATTGAACCCAGTATCGAAGCGGCAAACCTAGAGCATGAAAATATAAATTACCTTATAAGCCAAAACGGCAAGATATTGAAAATATCCGACGAACCGGCGCAGAATGTGATGGCGGTATACGGAACGGAGCCTAAAGGGAGCCTGACAATAGGGGAGAAGTTTAAATCCGAAGACGGTAAGAAAACCGAAAACATATATGAGCTTATTGAAAAAAGCAAAAACAGCCTGATAGCAAGCAAGCTTAATAATTTTGATATAACCGACCGCCTGAATACGAGCTGTGTGTTTGAAAACAGGGTGAAAATTGAACTTGGGGCTGTATCGGACCTTGATTATAAATTCAAATTCGCATATACGATACTAACCCAGAAAATAGGAAGGCAAACGGAAGGCACATTAAAGCTGTATTCAGACAGCGCGTCTTTTATAGATAAGGAAGGACAAAAGCTGAACGAAGAAACATATATGAATAATATGTTAAAATCTGTTATTCAGCCTGAAGACGGACAAGATATATCAGACGCTGTGACTGCAAAAACGGTTATTAATTTTGAGTAAAATTATTATTTACATTATTTGTATAAATTTATAACATATATTAGTAAAGTATATAATTCATTAAAATTAAAAACCAACAACTGACATAAATAATAATATATTTTTTTCAAACCACTTGAAAAACAAACAGAAGTATGCTAAAATAAATATATATGTATGTTGATTAATATTTAGGAGGACGTGAAATGGGATTCCAGCTGGATAATGATATAAACGATAATTTTACTCACGATGTTACGATAAAGGTGATAGGCGTAGGCGGCGGAGGAGGAAACGCCCTTAACTGTATGGTTAATTCCGGATTTTCCGCTGTTGAATATATAGCGATTAATACCGACGCAAAGGTTCTCAGGACTTCAAAGGCAGAAACGAAGGTGCAGATAGGCGAAAAGCTTACCAGGGGCAGGGGAGCAGGAAACAAGCCCGAGGTCGGCGAAAAATCAGCGCAGGAAAACCGTGATGAAATAGCCGCCGCAATAAAGGGTGCCCAGATGGTATTCATTGCCGCCGGTATGGGAGGCGGAACCGGAACTGGGGCTGCTCCCGTTGTGGCTGCGGTGGCTCAGGAGCTGGATGTCCTTACCGTCGCAGTTGTGACCAAGCCGTTTTTGTTTGAGCAGCAGGCAAAAATGAGACAGGCTGAAAAAGGTATCGAAGAACTGGCGAAGCATGTGGATTCCCTTGTTGTTATACCGAATGAAAGACTTCTTGTAAGCGGGGATAAACCCCTCACTATGAAGGAATCGTTTGCGCGTTCCGATGAAATTTTAATGACAGGCGTTAAATCCATTGCAAACCTGATATTGATTGACGGTGAAATCAACCTTGATTTTGCCGATGTTGAAACAACTATGAAGGGCGCGGGCATAGCGCATATGGCAATCGGCCACGGCTCCGGCAAGGACAAGGCAAAGGAAGCGGCTGAAGCCGTCATATCCAGTCCCCTTCTTGAAACGTCAATACGCGGGGCGACAAGGCTTCTGATAAACGTAGCTATGTCGGACGACGTGCTTTCCCAGGATGTGAATGAATTCACCGACTTGATTTCAAGCGCGGCCGACCCTGATGTTGACGTAATCTTCGGTTCATACTTCGACCCTGAAATGAAGGATGAAATGCTTGTTACCGTTATAGCCGCCGGCTTTATTGACAGTAAGGGCGGAAGCGTTATAAAAGTCGGGGAGGCTAAATCCGAATCATCTGAAGCTCAGCCGCAGAAGGTTCTTGACGACGGGTATGACGCATTGTTCAGTTTGTTCCAGAACAGATAATATAATAAAAATTTATAAAAGCGTTTATATTAAAATTGAACAAAAGCCTTTTTAAGGGCTTTTGTAATTTTAAGGGCTTTCGTGATATTTTTTTATTCTGAATAAGAATACAGCTCTGCTTAACAAATACTATTATCATATGACAATGGAGGTTCAAAATCAGGATGCTTGAAATAGATTTGCATAATAAAACATTAGAGGAAGCAAAAAGAGCTTTGGATAATTTTATCAATTCTTTGCCTGAAGGAAAGGTAACCATTAAAGTAATTCACGGATATAACCGCGGACGGATATTACAGGATATGATACGCAAGGAATATAAACACAGGAGAATAGAACGTAAAATATTAGTATTAAATCAGGGAATAACCGAACTTGAGCTTAAATGATAAGTAAAAGCTGCAGTTTAAACAATCAATACCGGAGAATTTTTCAGCCGGTTTAACCTTTAATTTTATCTAAACCATTTCCCGTGAACATTTTAAAATATAATACAAGGAGATTCTGTGATTGTGCGTTCTGCTTCAATAATAAAAAGAATAATATCATTATTGGTTTGTACTGTATTAATATTAGGAGCGGCGGGGAATGACGGACAAAGCTTCTTAGGTTTAACCGCAGAAGCATCCCCTGTTAATACGCTTCAGTATAATTATTATTACAGCCTGCTGTCAAATGATGAAAAGTCGGTATACCAGGATATTTATAAGACACTGCAAAGCGGAAAGGATAATTGTACCGTGTCCTGTACTATGGATACCGATTCGGTAATGGAAATAACAAGCATGTTTTTTTATGACACGCCTGAATTTTTTAATTTAAAGGAATATCAGGTTACCACGTATACCGCATCCGGCGGAAAGTATAAATATGAGTTCAAATTCACATATTATTATACAAAAACTGAGTATGACAAAATGATGAAGCAATTAAACGCCGAAGCGCAGAAAATTTTAAATAAAATTACAGATAAAATGACGGTATATGATAAAATACAACATTTTCACGATGAAATTATCAAAAGCTGCTCATATGATATAAATTCAAAAGACAGCAATAATATTTACGGCGTTTTGGTCGATAAAAAGGCTAAGTGCGACGGTTATTCAAGAACGATGTCTTATTTGTGCATGCTGACGGGGATAAAATGTATTTTTATCACCGGTGACGCTTCGGACGGCGAAACCTACGGCGGGCACGCATGGAACAAGGTTTATTATAATAAAACATGGCATAATGTCGACGCTACCTTCGACGATTTGAATTTGAACGGCAAGGATGATGTGTCTTATAAATACTTCATGGTGAGCGATAAAACTATAGGAGCAACTCATATACAGGATAAAACGACCAATTCGGGTTTTGAATATCCGGCTGCCGACGATGATTCCCAGGGTTATTTCCATAAAAACAAATTGTATATAGACAATGCGGATGAGTTTAACAGTATTGTAACAGAAGAAATAATAGAAACAGCCGGCAGCAAAGGCGGGAAGGTATCCTTTAAGGTATCATCAAAAAATCTCCTTGATAAAGTGAAAAATCCTGATATAATTTATCCGATACTCAAAAAAGCCAATAAATCCTCAGAAAATAAATTTGTGACAAATGAATGGGAATACAGCGTTACCGAAAGCACACTGACCTTTACTATTTTTTTAAAATATAATAACTAATCCGTAATTAAAATGATTGAATATATCCCTCTTTTTGCCGCATTGCGTCGTCTTCCTCTTTGACAGGCGGCAGTCTGTCTTCATCGTCAATCCTTGCACTGCAACAAAAATCTGTGAAATATTTAGCAATCATTTTAACCGCGGATTAGGGCGTGTTCGAAAATCATCAATATGCACATAAATAGTTATTTTTGCCCCGCTCTGCGTTAAAAAATCTTGAAAACCGCCTAGGTTTCCTGCGATTTTTTGCCTTGTTCGGCACAAAAATCACTTATTTCTATACACATTGCTAATTATCGAACACACCCTAGTATAAATCATCCTGACAATACAGTTTTTGCCGGACTGCATAATCTAAATTCAAAATAAATACGCAGAGCGGAAAATGCTGCTCTGCGTATTTATAATTATTTAATGTCTGCTGAATAATTAAAAAATGCCGTCGCTATGCGACGTAAAAGCATTTTTCAATTATTCCAGTGCAAGGTTTTTGAGTAAAAATACTCAAAACTCTTGCACTTATAAAACAG
>QMCD01000281.1_pt2 | contig 41542 bp, 40 predicted proteins | sample 1821841 | NCBI WGS metagenome assembly QMCD01 (sample SAMN01991225, study PRJNA193472) | Termite gut metagenome, whole genome shotgun sequencing project. | isolation source: worker | host: Macrotermes natalensis
ATCCCGACATACCCCGCGTCCGTATTCACAAAAGCATCATCGGCTCTTATCAACTTATGCGCTGTCGCGATATCGGACTCATTGGCTGATGTCGTTTCCACGCTGTGAACCATTCCGCTCCTCGCGTCCACTCCAATATGCGCTTTCATCCCAAAATGCCATTCGTTCCCTTTTTTCGTTTGATGCATTTCGGGGTCTCGGCTGTGACTCGTGTTTTTTCTCGCGCTCGGCGCTTCTATGATCGTCGCGTCGATCACCGTCCCTCCATGAAGGATTTTTCCATTCGCTTCCAGTTGCTCTTTCACTATTTCAAATATCGTTTTTGTTACCTCATGCTCTTCCAACAGATGCCGAAACTTCAACAGTGTTGTCGCGTCAGGAACGCTTTCTTCATTGAAATCAAGCCGCATGAACGTCCTCATCGCATAGCTGTCGTAAATACTTTCTTCCACCGCTTCATCCGCTAGATTAAACCACACCTGTAAAAAGTACATCCGAAGCATCGTCTCTATTCCCCGTGGCGGACGTCCTCGCTCTCCTGAGAAGTACACCGGTTTGATGCTTTCCTCGATTTCTTTCCACGGGACTAGTTTGTCCATTGCTTCCAGAAATTCTTCTCTCCGGCTCTTCCGTTTCCTGTTTGCGTATTCTATTTCCGTAAACGTTCTTTGTTTCGACATGCTTTATTCTATCATCTTTTGGGGTATTTAATCAGTATTGCCCTAGTGTATTCTGTGCTACGCCATACGCTATGGCTTTTCGGTGTCTGTCACTCCCGCGTTCCCAATCCGGAAAATTTCTACCATTCTTTCGGCTTGCCGTCAGGGGGAGTAATGATGAATGTTTCCCCGGATGGTTGAATCACATAGAACCCATTTTTCAAAATAGCGTCCCTCACATTATCTTTTATTACCATTCCCGCAACGGCTCCAAAATATTTACGATTATCACCATGTAAATCCGCGTGAAGCCGTAGTTTTCCCATGCGTTTAACATGGTCTTTAATATCGCTTATGTTAGGTTTAGACTTAACCTCAACAATCATTACTTTGTCGCCATTTTCCAGGGTAATATCAACTTCGGCAAGTATATTATTTTTTTCATCTTTTATTTCAGCCTCGGGGTAGGCTTTGGTAAACACAAAACCTAAATCACGGAACTTGTGCACCAGATTGGGTAAAACCATGTATTCGACCATTTCGCCGAATCTGCCGCCAAGTTTCCCAATTTCCCGGCTGGTTTTCTTCATTATTCGGTCGGTTTCTTTTTGACTCTCGGAAACTTCTTTGACAATGCGGTCAGTTTCCTTTTGCTGCTCGGAAACTTCCTTTTGCCGTTCGGATACTTCTTTAAGAATTTGTCTAATTTCCTCGAAACTCACATTCTGTTGTTTGACAATTTCCTTTATTTCAGCCATGTCTTTCTCCTGCCATGTTTATTATAGCATATATAAGGCATCAATGCGGTTTTTGCTTTGGGTTTTAGAAAAAAAGATAAAAAAGAGGAGCGAAATTGCTCCTCTCGCAAGCTATACTATGCGTATAGCGTGTTCTGTACTGCATGTACGCTATGACTTTTCAGTGTCAGGCACGTTTGCGGACCCTCTGTATGAAACTTGCTGTGTTTCTTTCGTATTCACTAACTCTTTCGTCAATCATAGCTGTTTCTTCCTGGTTTGCCGGTTCAATGACAGGCTGCCAGTAGTCATTAGCAAGATCGGCAAGTAAGGGTTTTAACGCTGTCAATCGATTTTCCGGTATGGTGTCAATATAAGTGTGAAGTTCCTGTCTTAACATGGCGGTGGTCATCTTTTCCCTCCTTTGTTTTTCTTGTTGTACACTTGTCCCCTTACTCAATATGCGTTACAAAAATGGTATTGTCTTTTATTCGGTATAAAAGCCGGTAACTACCTACTCTTAACCTAAATCTTTCTGATTCTCCTGTTATCGAGGTTATATCTCCTTCAGGAGGTTCTTTTTCAAGAGCGTCAAGCGCGGCATTTATACGATCTCGGTCATTTGAATTCAAGCGGTTGAGATATTTATCAGCAGTATGATGTAATAATACAATCATACTTACAATGTAACTTATCTATCGCTCTTTTTCAACATCCTTTTTTAGAAACCCAAACAGCACTGTGTTTCGGCGACGAGTTCAATAAAGAAGCGCGACAAAAAGAAAGTAAAGAGGAGGGACGTTATCGCTCTTCGCTCTTGCATCCGGGGCTCCTCTCGCACGCTATACTATGCGTATAGCGTGTTCTGTACTGCATGTACACCAGGCTTTTTTGGTGACTGTCACTCCCGCGTGCCCAGTCACTCCTGCGTGCCCTTTTCAGGTGACAGGCACTCCTGCGTTCCCGTTACTGTCCGAGTTCTTGCTTTAAAATTTCAAGATTATTCTTTGCTTGGGTATGATTGGGATCTAGCCGAAGAACTGCTTCCCAATCCGCAATAGCTTGATCGTAATTGCCCTTGTAATAATAGACATTACCTCGATTGTAATAGGCAGTAGCATAATTAGGGTTTAACCTGATAGCCTCATTATAGTCTGCAATAGCTTGGTCATTGTTGCCTTTGGCGTCATAGGCGAGTCCGCGACCGTAATAGGCTAAAGCATAATTGGGGTTTAACCTGATAGCCTCATTATAGTCTGCAATAGCTTGGTCATTGTTGCCTTTGGCGCCATAGGCGAGTCCGCGACTGACATAGGCATCAGCAAAATTAGGGTTTAATCTGATAGCCTCATTATAGTCTGCAATAGCTTGGTCATAGTTGCCTTTGGCGCCATAGGCGAGTCCGCGACTGACATAGGCATCAGCAAAATTAGGGTTTAACCTGATAACCTCATTATAGCCTGCAATAGCTTGATCGTAATTGCCTTTGTTGACATAGACGATTCCGCGATTGAGATATGCGTTAGTATGATTGGGGTTTAACCTGATAGCCTCATTATAGTCTGCAATAGCTTGGTCATAGTTGCCTTTGTCATCATAGGAAACTCCGCGATTGTAATATGCGTTAGCATAATTAGGGTTTAACCTGATAGCCTCATTATAGTCTACAATAGCTTGATCATAATTGCCCTTGAAGTAATACTCATTGCCTCGCGAGAGATATTCTTCTGCTGTTTTCAATGTAGCATTTTCCTGTCCGAATACCGCGGCTATAGCCACAATCAAAATAAACATAAATAAATTTTTTTTCATCATATACTCCTCCTCCTATAAAGATAGAATCACTTAAACCACCGGCTATACCGATAGTCTTTGACTTGCATTTTGGCAACGCCAAAGTCATCATCCTGTTCGAGGACTGCTATAGAAAGCGTTCTTCTGTTTAAGGGGGAATATTTCCAACTCCCAGGAACATATTGTTTTGTGAAAAATGTACCGAATGGTAATAAAAAAGGGAAAAATCGCCTAAAAGATACTTGACAAGGTGAGGACCGGCATCATAATTTTCGTGATTCGGTGAGGAGGACGCTTGTTTTTATTTACAAGACATGCTTGAAGCATACTAATATTGTAACATGAGCAAGCGGGAAGCGTCAAGGAAAAAAATAAAAATTGATGCCGTTTACAGTAATGTCACCTCTGTGCTGCCGTTAGTGGAATTGTTTTTTGTTACAATATGATATATTATTATCATAAAATTTATGCCCTAAGGAGGAAACGTGAAAAAATATTTGTTTTTTGTTTTGGTGCTCTTTGCCGCGTATAATGTTTTTGCTCAAAACACCGAAAGCTCAATTTCTCAGCTGGATAATGTGATAAAGGACCTTGCGGTTACTGTTAACAGAAAACTTGTTGATGAAAAAGTACAGAAAGTTTCCGTAAGCCGGTTTGTATTTGGCAGCGGAATCGTTCCTTTTGGAAATTATATGTTAAATCAGCTGGTTCAAGAGTTGGCGAACACTGCCAGCCCATATATTATTCTTCCAGGCGGAACTTCCGGCGCGGAATGGATAATTTCCGGTGAGATCATTCAAGCCGCCAATGTAATACGAGTATATACACGTTTGATCCGTCAAAGCGATATGGCCATTGCGGCAGTTTTTAACTCGGACTTTGAACGCACTCCGCAGATCATTCAAATGCTTGCTTTGCAAAGCGGCGGTTCTTCATCATCTTCGATTCTGCCTGATAGTTTTGAACCTGACAGTTGGGACAATCCCGCCGTTGTTGAAATAGGCGCTGATGAAACTGTTCCCGTTATAAACCGCAGCATACATGAAGGCGGCGATGAAGATTTTTTCCTTATCGTGCCTGAGCAAGACGGGCGTCTTACAGCGGAAACAACCGGAAGCATGGATACGTATATGTATTTGTATAATGCCGATACAAGGGAAGAGCTTGCCAGTAATGATGACGGCGGTTCAAATACCAACGCAAGAATTGTTTACAATGTGAGGAGCGGACAGCGTTATATTGCCAAGGTGCGCGGCTACTCAAGCGACAACACCGGGAATTACGGGTTCCGCGGTTTTTTCCAGCAGCAAATCGCCAGTGATCAATTTGAACCTGATGACGATTTTACTTCCGCGCACACGGTAGAAATAGGAACTTCGCAGCAGCATACATTCCACTATGATGACGATATTGATTGGGTAAAGTTTGAAATAACCCAAGCCGGCCGGTATACGATAAGAACCAGAGGCGTTAATTCAAACAGTCTTGATACCTATATCGAATTGTTTAACGCGGATTTGGAATCTATTGCGGAAAATGATGACGGCGGCGATAATCTTGATTCCCGCATTTCACAGCGTTTTGCTGCAGGGTTTTATTACTTAAAGATAAGTTGTTTGGGTGACGATCCTGACCAGTCTTATACTGTAAGCATTACGGCAGAGTAAAACTGTTTATATTATGGGCAGCGCAAAAGTGCCGGTCACATTTTTTGCGTTGCGAGAAGATGCCCCGAAATCTTGCTTCGGGGCTCTTCATGTATGATAACACGACTGGCAGTGTCTCTCAAAAAAACCAGCAGGTCCCGAATAATCACGTTCGTTTCATAAACTTTTAACTTTGTGTGCAAGAATAAAGAGAGCATTGACGGAGATGGAAAAAACCTAAGTGATTGTCGAAAAGCGGTCCCTGCGAAGGGGCCATACGAAGATAATTCTAATGCGGTGATTTCGATGCTTCGAGAGAACCTCAGCACAAGAAACCTCAATCACCGAGCTTCGATCCCTTCCTTCTCCATTGAAATTTCATTTTATGAAACGAACGTGCCGAATAATACCCTCCTATGGCATTTTCTTTCAATAATGTTTATTATTTATCTTGAATCTTATAGAATTTTTTAATATGATAGGGTAATTTCAGGATATTTTTTTCTTCATTTGGAGTTCCAAGAATAATTTCAATGGTCCTCAAGCGGGAAGTGTCCTGCAATTATTAATGTTGTAGAAGGGGAGAAATCCCTGTAAAAATAGGAGGCCTTATGACCATAATGGAAATGCTTGGGCAGAGCGGTATTCTTACCGTGCTCGGCATGGGAATTGTTTTTAGTTTCCTCGTAATCCTTATTATCTGCGTAACGCTTTTGGGAAAGCTTGTTCATGCGTTGAAGTGGGATAAAGATGTTACGGAACCAAAGCCGGCTGTGAAAGCTGCCGGGGGCAGTACGAATAATGCTGCCGTTACCGCCGCAATTTCCGCCGCGGTAAACGAATATAGAAAGAATAATTGAAACTTTTTAAAGAACAATGTTTTTAGAAGATGCCTAATAGGAGATAATAATGGCTAAGATTAAACTGACAGATTTAGTATTGCGGGATGCTCATCAATCCCTTTTCGCGACGCGTATGGTTACCGCCGATATGCTTCCCATTTGTGATAAGCTCGACAAGGTCGGCTATTTTGCGCTTGAAGCCTGGGGCGGAGCGACTTTTGACTCGGCGATTCGTTTCTTGAACGAAGATCCCTGGGAACGGCTCAAGAGCCTCAAAAAAGCTCTGCCGAACACCCCCATCATGATGCTCCTCCGGGGCCAGAACCTTTTGGGTTACCGGCACTATGCCGATGATGTGGTGGCTAAATTCGTCGAAACCGCCGCAAAAGACGGCGTTGATATTTTCCGCATCTTCGACGCGCTGAACGATCCCCGGAACTTCCAGGCCGCGACTGCCGCCGCGAAAAAAACCGGCAAGCACGTTCAGGCCGCTATTTCTTACGCGGTTACTCCGTATCATACTATCGAAAAGTACGCGGAACTTGCCAAGCAGTACGCCGATATTGGCGCGGACTCGCTCTGTATTAAAGATATGTCAGGGCTCCTCAAGCCTTTTGACGCGTATGAACTTGTAAAGGCTATCAAGAAGGTTACGGATCTTCCCTTGGAAATCCACTCTCACGCGACTACCGGTATGTCCGTTGCAACGCTGGAAAAAGCCGCCGAAGCCGGCGCCGACATTCTCGACACGGTTATCTCTTCCCTTTCTATGGGTACGAGCCACAGCCCGACCGAAACGATGGCGGAAATTTTCCGCGGCACCGAATACGATACCGGGCTCGACATCAATCTTCTTCTGGAAATTGCTTCTTATTTCCGCGACATCCGCAGGCATTACAAGAAGTTTGAATCCAGCTTCCTCGGCGCGGACACGAGAATTCTTGTTTCCCAGGTTCCCGGCGGAATGCTTTCTAACCTCGAAAGCCAGCTTAAAGAACAGGGCGCGTCGGACAAGATTGATGCGGTGCTCAAGGAAATCGCCGTGGTACAGAAAGACTTCGGTTATCCGCCGCTCGTTACCCCGACAAGCCAGATCGTGGGAACCCAGGCCGTATTCAACGTACTTTTCGGCCGCTACAACAAACTTACCGGCGAATCTATGGATCTTTTGGCCGGTAAATACGGAAAAACTCCCGCGGACAAGAATCCTGACGTAGTGAAGAAGGCTCTTGATGCGCTCAAAATGGAAAAAGAGATTACCCATCGCCCCGCCGATGATATTCCGAACGAATATAGTAAGCTCGAAGAAGAAACCAAGAAAATCCTCGGTACCGATTCCGTTACGACAGAAGATGTCTTAACGTATGCGATGTTCCCGAAGGTAGCTCCCGATTTCTTCAAGAATCGCGCGAAAGGGCCGGTAACATTTAGCGCTGAAGACGCCGCTCCTGCCGCTCCCGCTCCCGCGATGGCCTCTGCCACAGCTTCCGGACAGGCCGCAAAATATGTGGTTAATGTCAACGGCGCCGACTATAACGTAACGGTCCGCCCCGAAGGCACTATGGCGATTGCTCCCGCGGCTAATGCGGCTTCCGCCGCCGCTCCCGCGGCGGCAGCCCCCTCCGGCGGCGAAGTGATCAACGCTCCCGTGGCGGGAACCATTATCCGCTTCAGTGTGAATGAAGGAAGCGCCGTTAATTCCGGCGACACCGTTATCATCATTGAATCCATGAAAATGGAACTGGAAATTAAGGCGACCAAAGCCGGAACTGTCCGTTTCCTGGTTCCGACAGGAACTCAGGTAAGCGCCCAGCAGCCTGTAGCAGAAATCAATTAAGTCAAGGAGCAATTAGTAAGCAGCAGGCAGCAATAAAAAAAGCAAAAATAGAGATAACAGTTAGCAAAGAAAATATTTTTTGATAACTGTTGCCAGTTCATTGCTCATTGTTAACTGCTCTTTGCTCACTGGTTCCTTATTGGAGTTGTGTATGTTGAATTTCAAACAGAAACCGCGGAAGGTGATGACGATATTACTCGTTATTTGTACCGTGGCATTCGTTTTTTCTTTTATGCCTAAAGTTGCCGCACAGATCGGAAACGCGTCTCGCGCGGAAACTCCTTCTTTTCAAAATATGGATGTTCCCATTCCCGGAAGCCAGGATATTCCTAACGTATCTTTTGGAGCGTTTATAAAGAATATTGCGGAAACCACCGGTATTAATGCTTTTATTACCCAGGCAAAAGAAATGGTAACCCCCGGCGGTGAAACGACCATCGTATACGGCTGGCAGCAGCTTCTTATGTGCGCGGTAGGATTGCTTATTATTTACCTTGGCGCGGCCAAGGGTTTTGAACCGCTTTTGCTTATCCCCATCGGATTCGGCACTTTGTTTGTCAACGTGCCTTTCGGCGGCATGGGCGAAGGTCACGGATTCCTCAATCTGATTTATGATTTTGGTGTCGGCAACGAGTTCTTCCCGCTGCTCATCTTTATGGGAATCGGCGCAATGACCGACTTCGGCCCGCTTATCGCGAACCCGAAGACGGCGCTTCTTGGCGCGTCCGCCCAGTTCGGCGTTTTTGCTACGTTGTTCTTCATTTCTCTCGCAAACTTTATTCCCGGCGTAGCGTTTAACCTTAAAGAAGCATCCGCTGTAGCAATCATCGGCGGCGCGGACGGTCCTACGACGATTTACATCGCCGCGAAGCTCGCGCCTCATCTGCTTGCAACCGTTGCGGTCGCCGCTTATTCGTACATGGCGCTCGTCCCCATGATTCAGCCGCCTATCATGAAGGCTCTGACCACAAAGCATGAACGGCTTATCAAAATGAAGCAGCTCCGCGAAGTTTCCAAAGTGGAAAAAATCCTTTTCCCGATGGTGGTTCTTTGTCTCGCCATTCTTTTGATTCCGTCCGCCGCGGCCCTCATCGGCTGTCTGATGTTCGGTAACTTTATCAAAGAAATCGGCGTAGTTGAAAGGCTCAGCAAAACCCTGCAGAACGAATTGATGAATATCGTATCGATTCTTCTATCCTTGGGCGTTGGAAGCCAAATGACTCCCGAAAAGTTCCTCAATCCTTCATCGCTCCTTATCGTTTTGATGGGATTGGTCGCCTTTGCTATCGCCACGGCGGCAGGCGTTTTGGTGGCGAAATTCATGAATCTTTTCCTCAAGGAAAAGATCAATCCGCTTATCGGTTCTGCCGGGGTTTCCGCCGTTCCTATGGCGGCCCGCGTTTCCAATAAGGTCGGCTTGGAATATGATCCCGGCAACTTCCTCCTTATGCACGCTATGGGGCCCAACGTAGCCGGCGTTATCGGCACCGCGATTGCCGCGGGCGTTCTGATTGCTGTGTACGGCGGTTAAGCACAAATCGCAGACAACAATAAAGTGCTCAAATAATGATGAGCAGATAGTAACGTGAATGTTGCTGTCTGCTCTTTTTTCATGAGCTAACGCGAGGGCTTGGAATTTGGCGAATATCGGGTATATACTAAACCTATGACCAGTCGGAAATGGGACGCGTATTTTAGGTCCTTATTTGATATTGAGGGATTCAGTTCCGCTGATAATGCTCTTAACGGCTTGCAGGTGGATAATAACGGCGGCGAAATCAGGAAAATCGCGTTTGCGGTAGACGCAAGTGTGGAAACCTTTGAAAGGGCTGCCTCCTGCGGAGCGGGAATGATTTTTGTCCACCACGGCTTATTTTGGGGGAAGCCGCTTGCGGTTGCGGGAAACCACAGAAAGCGGCTGCAGTCTCTTTTGGAACACAATATCGCGTTGTATGCAATGCATCTTCCTTTGGACCAGCATCCCGCATTGGGAAATAACGCCGCGCTGATTGACCTGTTGGGCGTAAAAGAACCAAAGCCTTTTGGTCTTTATCATGGGAAAATGATAGGATACCAGGGAACGCTTTCAGCGCCGCTCTCGGTTGATGAAGCGGTAAAGAAGATCGCGTTTATGGGCCGCCCGCCTCTGGGAGTGTATCCATTCGGCAAAAAGGAAAACGTAACATGCGCGGTTATTTCCGGCGGCGCGGCTTATGATGTTATAGACGCGATCCGTGAGGAAGTGGATTTGTATGTAACAGGAGAAAACGCCCATGAAATGTATCATCATATTTTGGAAAGCGGCATAAATATGATTTCCGGCGGTCATTATTCCACCGAAGTCTGGGGCGTTCGGCGGGTGATGGAACATGTCGCGGCGGATTTGGGAACCGAAGTAGAATTTATCGATGTGCCTACGGGCTTGTGAGCTTGGAACGGAATTCCAAAGCGTGAAAACAACTAACAGAACAAACCAGGAGTAACGATGAACATTACGTCTGCAAAAATAAAACCTTTTATTCTGACAGGCATTATTCTTTTGATCGATCAGATCAGCAAGGCAATTATCGCGGCTAATTGGCCCGGCGATGGGGTCCTTATAAAAAGGGTTTTCGGCGGTGATTTTTTTTGGATATATCATGTAAGAAATAAGGCGATTGCTTTCAGTCTTGGACAAGGGATTCCGGATGGTATTAAGCCTGTTTTATTTATCATATTTCCTTTAATTGTACTGGCACTGCTTGTCGTATATTACTTAAAGACAGATGAGTTCACCAGGATTCAACAATGGGCTTTGGCGGGAATTATCGGCGGCGGGCTGGGTAATTTGATTGATAGGATTTTCCGTCCTGACGGCGTGGTGGATTTTCTCAGCATAAAGTTTTTCGGCATCTTTGGATTGGATCGATGGCCGACTTTCAATATTGCGGATGCAAGCGTTGTAGTATGCGGCATCCTGTTGATCGTTTCTATGTTTTTACCTCAAAAAAAAGGAGACGCAGTATGAGCAAAAAAACGAATTCAATGTTATTTATCCTAGGCGCAACGGTAATTAATATCGTAATTACACTTGTCTGTATGTTTATACTCTTAATAGTATACGTTCGTGTTATTGTTCCTTTTCTGCCTGAGGAATCCGCGGCAGGGGGCATACCAATAATTTTCATCCTCGCCATTGTAATCTCGTTTTTGATTTACCGGGCCGGCGTCAAACTATTTATGAAAAAAGTTGATGTGGAAAAAAACTTTGATCCTTTGTTTCACAGAGGGAAGCGGCCGGCAAAAAAAGACGATAGATAAGGGATCCGGTTAATAACCATCCGACAAGGTCCGGTTTATATCACGCTGATACAATTCTTGGTACACGTAACTGCGTCCTTTTAGTTTATCCTTTACAGGCTGCGCGAACGGCAGAAAACGCCAGAATATTCCCCGGACTTCCTTATCCAGTTTTTGAGTGCCTTCGCTTTCCTTGGTAATCCAAGTGATGTAATCTTGAATAAAATATTCCTTTACGTCGCCTTTCAGCTTTCGGGAAGTGAACCACTGATAATAATTGCCGGTTATGCCTTCTTCCATCCAATAATACGAAGCCTTTTCTTTCGCGACCTGCCACCGCAAATCCGCGGCGGCGGACAAAATCGCCATGTTCAGATTTTTTGAATACATGGGAACGGCAATCCGGCCGCGGCTTGTAGCACGATTGAAACGATCAAAAGGTTCCCAGCAAATTCCCATGTCCCCATAAGAAGGCAAGAGGACAACATAAGGAACAATCCGATTCAAGCGGTTTTTATAAGATCGGCAAAATACTTCCGGATCGATACTTTCCAGCCACGCGAGAGCCGAGATAACATTTTCACGGTACGCAACATCATTTTGGCTGCTGTGGAAATATTCTTTCGTGAGAATCGGGAAATGATTTCCCTGACGGCCGATAGTCATTTTGGTCATCTGCCGGACAGTTTCAAATTCCGTATCGACAGCCCTCATGTCAACTTCGACAACGACGCCTTCTTCTTCAATTTTTTGTTCTATGGTATGGACATCGCTTTCCGCTTGATGAAAATCCCTGATAAATGATTCCAGTTCACGGTCGGATCTTATCATCGTTTTGAGGATTTCCTGAATTTCCGAAAATCCTTTTTTCTGAAATTCCGTATAGTTTGAATAAACACCCGGCATCCCTTCCATCGGATAATGCTCGGAAATAAACTTGACCTTTTCCTCGAGAACAGATTCCAGACGCAGGCGTTCTTCGCTTTTCGCTTTTAGAAGATTTCTCGCTCCGTCCCGCTTTCCCGCCGCCTTTTCCAAAAGCTGCACCAGCTTCATTTGAGAATTAGATCTGGAGATGCGGACTTCATCGGTGCTGGAATTTCTGATCGCTCCGGTTCCGACTCCTTTAATCCATTCATCAAGATAATACACCGGCTGGTTTAAATCGTTCTCCAAGATGATTTTAGCGAAAAATTCCTTGCCGCGCGCTTCGATGAAACTAGGATGCAGAATGCCGAAGCGCAGTAAATTTTTCTTGGGAGCGGAAATCTTTCCCGGGGCCTTTCTGGCAACACAAAGCAGGAACTCCCAAAAGGCTGTGATGAACTGCTGGCGAAAAACACTTCTGTCTTTGGGATCTTTCGCGTTGATATATTTTTGTAAAAGCGCGTGTACGCGCTGGGCGATATCGCCTTCGCCGGCAAGAACAGCTTTGTAATAATTGGGATCTTCAAAAACGGTAATCGGAATATCCGCAAAGCGCTTTGCGATGGAAGGAAAGGTTCTTTCGGTAAGATCGATTTCAAGAGATTCGGGTTCCTCTGTGCTGTCATTTTGAAAGAGCTTTGCAAAATCCGGCAAAGGATTTCCCTGCACAGCTTGATCCGCTCCGGTCGAGGCCCCAAGAAGCTCGGCAATTTCAGGATCTAATTCACCCTGGAACATATTGTTTTCACTCATGGCAGATTATAACACCGAAGAAAAAACCTGGAGGTGAGGGGAATTGAACCCCTGGCCTTTTGAATGCCATTCAAACGCTCTAGCCAACTGAGCTACACCCCCGGAACAAAAGAAATATACTCCGGAGACGGACGTTATGTCAAGAACCTCGAGAATCGACAAATCCGCTTGTAAAATCATATCATCAGTATAACCTATTGAAAGCGAATTGGTAAGGGCTTGTGGGGGATTTTTTGCCGACAATAATATTGCGTAATATTGACAAGAATTACAATTTTACGTTACATCATTACAGAATGAGAAAACAAAGGATGATCACATGAACGAAAAAACCATTATCAATTTGAAAAAAATTGAAAAGTTTATTTCAAGGCAAAAATCGGCGCTCATTGGTTCGATTGACGGCAACGGAACTCCCAATATAAAAGCTATGCTGCCGCCCCGGAAAAGAGAAGGTCTCCGGGTGTTTTATTTTAGCACAAATACGTCTTCCAATCGTGTAACACAATACAAGAAAAATCCTCATGCCTGCGTTTATTTTTATCATAAAGGATTGATCAAATACGAAGGCGTAATGTTGACGGGAACCATGGAAGTCCTGGAAGATGAAGCAATAAAAAAAGAATGCTGGCAGTTTGGAGACAAAATGTTTTACCCGCAGGGAGTCAGCGATCCCGATTACTGCGTTTTGCAATTTACCGCCCAAGGCGGACGCTATTACTGTGATCTAAAAACCGAAAGTTTTTTAGTAGAGAATTGAAAGTGAGTTCTTTGCGGCTCCCTTGTTTTTGGGAACCGCAAAGATGCATTATTTCATTGCCCGCTGCCGGCGTACTTCGTAAAGAAGCACCCCTGCCGCTACCGACACATTCAAAGAATCAACTTTTCCGTAACCGGGAACAGAAATCATACCGTCGCAGGATTCTTTTAAAAGGCGTCCGATTCCCGTTCCTTCGCTTCCCATAATGACGGCGATCCTTCCCTTTAATTTGATGTTATAGGCCGGTTCGCCGTCCATATCCGCGCCGTATATCCAAAAGCCCGCTTCTTTTAAATCTTCAACTGCCCGATGAAGATTTGCCGTTTCCGCCGAAGGAATCCATGCCGACGCTCCGGCCGATGTCTTTGAAATGATGTCGGCATATTTTGCCGTTCTTCTGTTTCGGGTTACCACAAGGTCAACGCCAAACTGATCGCAGGAACGGAGAATCGCCCCGTAGTTATGAGGATCGGTGATTTCATCGAGGATAACCACGAGGGAATCGGCTTTATCCCCCAGGCCCGAAACAAAACTTTCAATTGAAATGCCTTTGGACGGGCGTGTGTCTTCCACAGCAAGAGCGATTCCTCTATGATCGGAAGCGATCCGGTCAAGCTCATGCGTTCCCACCCGCTCGATGCGGATTTTTGCGTCCGCCGCAAGGGAAACAATCGTTTTAGCGCGCGGACCTGATTTCGCGATCAGCAGCGGCCCCGCGGCATTTCCCGACTTTATCTTTTCTTCTATCGCGTGAAACCCTGTGAGATACGTCATTGTCTATTCAGCCTCATAGGTTTTTCCATATTGAACAATATCTACATTGGGATAACCCTTTTTCATCAAATAATCCTTGAAAACAGGCTGAACCTTTGGTTCACCGTGAACCAGGAAAATCTTCTTGAGGTTCGATGTATCAATCGCGTCGAGCCAGTCGCCCATTTCTTCATAATCCGCGTGAGCGCTGAACGCGTTAATTTCCGCGATCTGCGCCTTTACGTTAAACCATTGACCGTGGATTTTCACTTTCGGCTCGCGGTTGCGCAGGCGCCGTCCCAAAGTCCGTTCCGCCATGTAACCTACAATCAAAATTGTGGTGTTATCATCTTCAATGTTGTGTATCAAATGATGCTGAATGCGTCCCGCTTCACACATGCCGTCCGCCGATATGATAATGAGCGGTCCCTCCTTATTATTCAAAGCCTTGGATTCCTCAACGCTCGTGGTAAAGTGAAGGGCATTGAATCCAAAAGGATTTTTATGATGTTTGATAAACGCTTCATAGACAGCTTTATCGTAACATTCGGGATGCACCTGAAAGATGGTCGTCGCGTTCGTTGCCATCGGCGAATCAACATAAATCGGAATTTCCGGAATAATGCCGTCATCAACCAGTAAATGAAAGTAGTATACCAGTTCCTGGGTACGTTCAACCGCAAAAGCGGGAATAAGTATCTTCCCTTTTTTTTCTATCATCCGCTTGGCAATTTCCGCGAGCTGGCCCATCGCGTCAGTTGTCGGCTCATGTTTGCGGTTTCCGTAGGTACTCTCCATAACGATATAATCCGGGGCGGGAATAATTTCAGGATCGCGGATAATCGGTTTGCTTTTTCGTCCCAAATCGCCGCTGTAGGCAATCCGGGTCTTTTTCCCGTTTTGGGTTATCGTAATCATCGCGATAGAGGAACCCAGGATATGACCTGCATCATAAAATTCCAATTCAATCCCGTCACCAATTATCATGGGACGATGATATGAAATCCCCACAATCTGATTCATCGTTTGCACAACATCTTTTTCATCAAAAAGCGGCGTCCAATCAAACTTCTCGCCTTTCTTCTCAGCCTGCCTTTTGAGATAATCCGCGTCACGGGCCTGAATGCGCGCGGAATCCATCATGATAAGATTCGCGATATCCCGCGTCGCCGGAGTCGCGTAAATATTCCGCGAGAATCCTTTTTTGGTGAGCAGAGGCAGCAGTCCGCAATGATCATAGTGCCCATGCGTTAATATACAGGCTTCAATTTTGTCCGGATCGATGCCGAAGTTCCGGTTTTTCCGGTCCGCTTCGGCCCTGGCCCCCTGGAAAGCCCCACAGTCAATGAGATAACTCTTTCCATTGACTTCAAGCACATGCTTTGAGCCGGTAACTTCCTCGGCAGCACCGAGGGAATAAAATGTTATTGACATAATCACAGCATAATACATTTTTCACAATATGGCGAGACATTGACACGAACGTCAGCAATGTAAAGTTCAGGAAAACTTGATGATTAATCTTACATTTCAGCTAAAGGTAACCGTTAAAATAGCTTTTATTTGTGTTGAGGGTTTAATATCCAAGAACTTGCTTGCGCGAGGGAGGCTCTGCGGCGGAGTTGTTGAATCCGGGTGAGAAACTGAAATTCTTTTGTTTTACAAGAATATCGTAATCTAGAAATTGCTGAAATTTGATTCTGTTCAATTGACAATTATCACTTTTTTCGGTATTGTTGATTATTGTTCTGGAGCGGTGTCCGAGCGGTTTAAGGAGGCGGTCTTGAAAACCGTTGAGCCTGCGAGGGTTCCGGGGGTTCGAATCCCCCCTGCTCCGAATATGAAGAGTCTCCTGTATTTTTAAGCAGTACACTGTAGAACAGTTGGGGGATTTGAAACGGCGCCCTCCGCCGACTAAAGGGAGGAAAAGGGCGCAGGCGGGCCGGGGCGAAGCAAACATGATGTTTGCGGACGCAGACCGAATCCCCTGTTCCGAACCAGAAAACAACATTCCTTGGAGCGGTGCGAGAGCGGCCGAATCGGGCTCCCTGCTAAGGAGTTGTACCCCGAAAGGGTACCGGGGGTTCGAATCCCCCCTGCTCCGAAAAATTTATGAGGTTGTAGCTCAGCTGGATAGAGCTTCAGATTGCGGATCTGAAGGTCGGAGGTTCGAATCCTCTCAGCCTCATGCTGTTCTTTGTTGGTAGAAGCCATCAACTGGAGAGATGCGAGAGTGGTTGAATCGGGCGGTCTCGAAAACCGTTGAACTCGCAAGAGTTCCGAGGGTTCGAATCCCTCTCTCTCCGTATTTATGGGGGTGTTTTTTCTTACCGGTAAGAACATGTTCATCTTGGAGAGGTGTCCGAGTGGTCGAAGGTGCACGCTTGGAAAGCGTGTGTGCTTGAAAGAGTACCGAGGGTTCAAATCCCTCCCTCTCCGTAAAAATATTGATCTGCTCTGTTGGTCTTGAATATTTTGTTAAGTTTCCGCTTGTTAATATACCTGTCGGCCGGTATAATTTATTGTTCTATTGACAACAACCATCATTTGTATAGTATAGACAATACTGATTGGCTAATTTCTAAATTGCAAAAAATATTGCGGAGTTCTGTGTTTTTTTATGAAGAAAGATATTATTGGTCCCTGGAGTTTCTATCGTGAAGCCCTTGCGATAGCACTGCCGGTAATGGCGCAGCAGTTTATCATGGGGATGGTTTCCCTTATCGATAACTTTATGGTTGCCGGTTTGGGCGACACGAGTATGGCTGCGGTAAACGTGGCAAATCAGCTTAATTTTATTTGTGTGGTTCTCATCAACACGGTGTGTGCGGCGGGGGGAATTTATCTTGCTCAATTTTGCGGAGCAAAAAATCCGGAAGGGATGAAACATGCGCTGCGCTTTAAAGTGATTTTTTCGTTTTTGGTGGCGTCCATCTATGTTGTATGCTGTTGGACGGTTCCGGGTGCGATGGTCTCTATGATGACGCAGGGAAATGCCGCACAGGCAGATATTATTCCCGTAGGAATTGAATATCTCAAACTGGTATCGTTTACATTTTTCTTTCAGGCACTTTCCACAGCGATTGGGACTTCTTTTCGTGAAATCGGCAAGCCGAAAATTCCGCTTATTATTTCGGCTGTTGCGACGCTCGTAAATACAGCGGGAAACTATTGTCTCATTTATGGAAATTTCGGCGCGCCGCGTCTTGAAGTTGCCGGGGCTGCAATCGCAACAATGATCGCCCGTATTTTTGAACTTGTTTGTTTTGTTATGTACATGTACAAGACAAAGCCGGATTTCTTTGTACGCGCACGGGAAATTTTCTTTGTGAAGATAAAACTCGTCAAAGAAATATTAACACGTTCCGCAATGATGTTTGTTTCTGAAATTTCCTGGGTAAGTTCAGAGACGATCATCACCGCTTTGTACAACAGCCGGGGCGGCGCGGAAGTTGTTGCCGGAATGGCGGCAGGCTGGACAATCGCGAATATTTTCTTTCTCATATTCGGCGGCATTTTCACGGCCTCTACGGTTGTCGTTGGCGGAACCTTAGGCGCCGGCAAACTTGACGATGCCCGCAAGAAGGCCCGGTGGATTACCTCAGGTTCGGTTATTTCCGGAACGATTGTCGCTTTTTTTGGGGCTTTGATGTCGCTTGTAATAATTCCGCTTGTGTTTTCAAACTTGACAGCGGAAGCCAGATCGATAACGACATGGCTTATCGTAGTTATCCTCCTCTATATGCCGATTTGGTCATGGCTCAATTCGCAGTTTGCCATTTCCAGAGCCGGCGGCGACACTGTCATGGGAATGATTGTTGACTTAAGCGTAAATACCCTCATCTTTGTACCGGCTGCTTTTCTTCTCACCTTTTTAACTGGTATCGGTCCTGTTGAAATGTTTGCTATTTTGAAATTAAGTGATTTCGTAAAAATGACCATTTGCTACAAACTGATGAAAAAAGAAAAATGGGTAAGAAATCTTGCCGCCGGAAATATTGTTTGACTTGTTTTTCACCAGCCTAAAATTCTCTTCCGGTATTCTTCGCCGATGCGTGTAAGGGCTTCCTCTGTGGTTTCATCGTTTGTTTTCTTTTGATTTAAATCGATGGTAAATTGATTCATGGAAAAATGGCGGTACAGAAAAATCTTTTCGCGCAATGTTTCGTTTTCTGGATACAGCGATTTTATTGTATCGGTATAAACTTCAAAGAGGCCTTTCTTTTTCATTTCTGAATAACCGATAATCCAAACCGGAATTCCTCCCAGTGCTTTTTGAAATTGATACAACAGTTCCGCCATTTTCTTTTGGGAATCCATTACGGCTGTTTCAACAGCAGATCCATCCAATTCAATCAGTTTTTTTAATTCGATAGTTCTTGCCGTGTGAATCGGCGTTTTATTTAAAATGATAACATGCTTCCGAAAATCGATTCCTAGATCAGGATTTTTTCTGAAAAAACCATCGGCAAGTTTTCCGGAAGCTCCGACCAGGTAACGCTGATTCTTTGTTTCTTGTTCTTTGCGCCCAGGGTTATCCGCGACAAGAATCATTTTGATCGTATTTTGTAACACAATCTCATCCAAAGCCTTATTGAAAACAATCGGCGTTTCCAAAAGATAGCTGCCGCCTTCCCGTTCCGAAAGAAGTTTTTCCTGCACTTCCTTTAATTGCGGAACCTGACTGATAAGCGAATCCGTATAGGATCGATATGCTTCTTTAACGGCACAAAAATCGTTCCAGGTTTTTTCATTCATAACATGAGTGTATCCCAAAAAGGATGAATATTTATAGGGTGGATGGGGATATGAGGAATAACAAAATTCAAAGCATCAATTTCCAAAAATATAACGAATTCCGGTAGAAATCCTTGTAGCTGCGCTTAGGTTTGCCATCCAGTTGTCGGTTTGACCCGGTTTCGGATAATAGAACTGCCAGGCTAATTCTCCATAAACGGCAAGTTTTCCGCTGACGGCGTTGAAGGTGAACGGCGTAAAGGTGATGCCGCCTTCGCCGGTCCAACTGCTTCCTCCGTCAAAATACCGTTTCCCTTCCGGAACATCCAAAACAGGTTCGCCGATGCTGAGTACAGGTCCCAGAAATACCCGGAACATATCTCCCCCAAAGGAAAGCGTGAGAGGCAGCCGGAATACTCCCAGCTGGACATCCCATTCGGGGCGGAGTTCCAACCCGAGTTTCAGATTCATTCCGGCGGCAGAAAAAGCATAGGCGGCCCCCAACTGAAAACCGGCACCCCGGATAACAGAAGTTTCGTGAATATAATTGTTCCAAGAAACAGCTCCGCCAAGGGAAAACTCGAATTTTGAAGTTTTTTGCTGAGGCGGCATTACCGGATTTTCTTTGTAAGTTTGATTTTCCGGAACCGGCTCGGCAGCCGCGAGCACCGCGTCGGAATCATGAGAAACGGCCCGTCCCGCGCCGATATACGTTCTTTTCCAGTAATATTCATCCAGGGAAGAAAACGTAACCCCCGTGCGGGGTCCCGCCGACGCGGAATGAATAAATCTTCCGTTTCCGGCATAAATTCCCACATGAGAAACGGTACCGGTAGTGTTAAAGAAAACAAGGTCCCCCGCTTGGAGGTCCGCCGTATCAATCTTTTCTACCCAGGGATACAAAGTCTCGACGGTTCTGGGAATCGAAACGTTCATGGTATCTTTAAAAGCCAGGTATACCAGCCCCGAACAATCCATCCCTCCAGAAGTCATACCGCCGTAATGGTATGGAACTCCCAAATATTTTTCCGCTTCTTTAATTAATCGCAATCTCGCCATATCAGGCTGTTCCGTACGTATGGGAGGAAGCGCAAAAATCGTAGTCCGCGTCAATAAAAAAAGCATGAGACAAATGATGATTTTCTGCATAAATCTTACAGAATTGGTAAACATATTCATAATGTACTGCTTTTTATCCCCGATTTCAAATTGAAAGATTGAAACAAACCCACTCATCACTATTTTCGGCAATTTCGAGGGCCGTGATCACCGAAAAAAACTCCGGGTCCGTCAAAGAGATTTTCGCGGGATAATCAGCGCACTTCGATTTCTACGGCAGCATAATTTCCCAGTTCATCTTCCGCTTCAATAAGATGTTGTCCTTTGGCAAGGGGCAGCATAAAGACGCCTGCGTTGTTAAGCACGCCGGAAAGAATTCCGTCAACAAAAATGGCGGAACCCGGCTCAAAACCATACGTTTCAATACGGGCGGCTTGAGCGGATGCGGGATAGGATGGATCGATATAAAACACCGAACCTGATACGGGAATGCGGATTCCTACAGATTGATTACGCTCTGTTCCGGCGCTTCTAAAGCGTTCGACAATCCAGGACTGATACTCCGGTGGATACACAACACCGGAATGGTTGTGCCAAGTGCACATGCCGGGGATTTCATGGGCTGGAAACCATTCACGAACACTGCCGACACAATCCGGCGTAACAAGCATTCCCGATAAAGCGCAAATGTCCCGCTCAACCAGTCCGGCGGGAACGGTTCCGCCGACATGCGCGGAATGTGACGGCTTGTTATACGATGAAGGCAAAGCGGATACAAGCTGACTCAAAATGTTCGCGGCTATTCTCGCCGGAATGGAACTGCCGGTCGCGCCGACCACGGTTTCGCCGGAAAAGTTTCCCATCCAAACACCGACCGTGTACTGTTGCGTAGCTGCCAGCGCCCAAATATTTTGGAATTGGTTCGACGTCCCGGTTTTAAACATCACCGGAAAAGGCAATTGAAAAACCGGAGCAGGCCCGAATCCCGGATAGCGGCTGGCTTTATCGGAAAGTATATCGCAGATGATCCAGGCTGTTTCGGGCGACATAACGGTATCATGTTCTGCCGTTTTTTCGTTTTCATCTTCGCCCGATTCATAAAAGCGGAGTTTTGCGGGAATGCCGCCTCTGGGAAAAGCGGCAAACGCGGTGACCAGCTCCTCAAGACTGATCTCGGCATTTCCCAGCGCTAAACCCGTTCCGTGAGTTCCCATTTTTTCAGTGATAGAATAAAAGCCCAATTGTTCCAAATAACGTTCAAAGCGGGAAACGCCAAGCCGTTCCAGGGTATACACGGCCGGAATATTTAAGGATGAGGCAAGGGCAATCCTCATTCTGACAGGACCGTTAAAGCGGCGGTCAAAATTCGAGGGAATGTATCCTTCGCTTCCGCCGAACACCGAAGGAAGATCGGGCAAAATATCGTTCGGACCGATGCCGGCATCCATCGCCATGGCATAAAGAAAAGGTTTCAGGCAGGAACCAGGCTGATTCAACACTTGCACTCCGTCAATCTTTCCCTGTGTTTCTTCATCAAACCAGGACTTTGAACCGACGTAGGCAAGAATATTTCCGGTCGCGTTTTCGATAAGAAGAATCGCCCCGGTTCCAACCCGGTTGCCGGAAAGCTGAAGAAGCTCGTTCTCTAATTGATGTTCGGCAAAGGCCTGTATGTTTGCGTCTAAAGTACTTTTGATAATCCGCTGAGACTGATCATCCTGTATCATAGCTGCCAGCCGTGTTGTAAAATGCGGCGCATGAAACGGCGCTCGGTCTTTATCGCTGATGTGTTTTATTCCGGATATAATCGCCGTTAATATTTCTTCATCAATGTGCAGATTACACCGCCGGGCGAGCAGAGCCGCGGCCTCAAACGAAGCTCCTTCATTGTAAAGAGGATCGTAAAGCGAAGGCCTCCGGGGAACCACCGCCAGAACCGCGGCGTGAACATCATCAAGTTGATTTACCGTAAGACCAAAACGGGTTCTCGCCATCGCGCCAATGCCTTCAATGTTGCTTCCAAAGGGAATCCCGTTAAACCACAATCCAAGAATTTCCTGTTTTGAAAGTTTGGCTTCCAGACGCAGCGCGTCCCAGGCTTCTATCAACTTGCCTTTCATTCCCGGCGGATGAGGCTTGATGATCCGCGCCAGCTGCATCGTGATAGTTGACGCACCGGAAACAATTTCCCCGGCCCGAAAGTTCCGCCACGCGCTTGCCGCAATCGACAAAGGATCAATCCCCGGATGAAGATAAAAACGCCGGTCTTCCGCTCGGATAAATATCCGCCTCACTCCCGCGGGAATCTGATCCAGACTGACCCATTCCCGTTTCACACCGTCTTCCGGCGGAATAACTCTCAACGTTAATCCGTTTCTGTCCTGGACAAGCAATCCGTAAGACCGTTGTTTAAAGGCATCCAATTCCGGAAAAGGCATCAGAGCCAGAACAATATGCATCAAAATGAAGGCCGCGAAAAAAACGGCCGCAATGAGAAGCAGTACTTTCAGCCATCGATATTTTATCATGTTCATTCAATTATCATAATATCATGAATGAACAAAAAATTCAGGCGATATCATCGTAACTTAATCGCAAATTCGTTGTCTTGATTCGTGTTGAGGGTTTAATACCCCGCCGCTCTGCGGCGCTCAAAAAAGGTATTAAACCCGAATACAACCACCAAAGCAGAACCAACATACCTCGCTGCTCTGCGGCGAGGTTGTTGATTGTATGCGGAGGGATGTTGATTGTTATATGATTCTTAATATAGAATACTTGAAGATAAGAAATAGGTTATTTACAAAGGAGAGATGTATGAAGAAAATGCTTTTTGTATGTTTGTTGATGTTGATTATCAATGTCTTTTCGTTTTCTTTGGAAGAATCCTGGTTATCAACCGGAGCCGGTTTTGGAAATTATATTGAAAAAGATAAAGCGTTGGGCGATTTTTATATGGGAGCTTTCGGAATAAATCTTTCTGGTTATGGCTTTTGGAATAAAAAAAATATCGGCATATTTTATAACTATGGTTTTCTTTTTCCATCGGTCAACAATATAGAAAATAATTTTGATCCAATACTACAATTCGATTTTTTATGGGGCGTCGGATTTAGGCATCATATAAGCGAAAAGTTAAAACTTCATTATGGTATTGGTTTTAACGTTTTTTTCTCATCGTTTATGGACAGAATAGATAGAGATCATAAAACTACTGATTATAGAATAGGACTTGGAATAGGAGGCGACATCGGAATAAAGTATGATATTACTGATGTTGTTTATGTTGATTTTGGAACATCGCTTTCATATAACTTTGCCAGTTACAGAAATGTTAAATCAACAAATGATAATTGGACCAACACAAAACAGGAAGCTTCCGGTTGGATTAATAATTTTTCGATGATTGGGATTAAACCCTATATCGCTGTTGGTTTTAATGTTTATGAAGAGTCGAACGGGAAATGGGGGAAACCCGAATAAAAGGAATAATTCGGCAGAAACTGTGCGATCTGTAATAACAGTATTTGTTACAGATTACGCAGTTTCCTTAATTCAAGGCGGATTTGCAAGTTGTTTGGATCAAGGTCTTGTGCGTAGTATAACACTCTTCTTGCTTCCTGAACATTTCCCAAGGCTCTAAAACACAGGGCAATGTTGAGCTGAATTAAAGCCTGGTCTTTGTTGTTTCCGCAAAGCGATGAAGCACTTTCAAAATATTCTATTGCTTCGGTTAACGCTAATTGTGATTTCTTGATAAGTCCAAGATTTGCCGGAATTTCCCAGCCGGATTCGGGAGAAACACTTTTAAGAAGTTCTTCGGCGTAATCCAAATCTCCCGCGCGCATGGCGTCCAGTGCTTTTTGCAAGGTCAACCAGGGAGCGTCAATGTTATTGTATTCCGCGTTTTTTTTCAGATAATCAGCTTCGTCAAACATCCGCATTTCTTGAAAAAAATATGAAGCCCATTGATATATTTCAGGATTCGCGGGATAACGGCCTAAAAGCAGCCAGGTATCCGCGACGGTTTTTCCCGGTTCCGAGTAACCCCTGTTTTGCTTGATCAACTCCAGTTCAATGAAAGGATCGGCTTGTTTTGCAAAAGTTTGATGTAACAATCGTACCGCGCTCTCGTGATTCAGCAGGCGGGAATACATAATAATTCCCGATAGATTATCCGGGGAAATTGCGAGAAGTTTTTCCAGATAAGCCTGTCTTTCATCATTGGCCCCGGAAGTGCCTGCCAAATTATAGAGAGCTTTTTCAAGAATCGAATACGGCACAGCCTCTTGGTCATCTTCCGGAAAAGTGAGAAGATTCCAGAAGAAACGGGCATCGTTTGTGTTATCCGCCCGGTAAAGCGCGTCTGCCAAGCGGATAATACTTTGGCTGTTTACATAAGGATAATCTTCAATCCCTAAAACTGATGCCGCCGTCATGGGATTATTAAAATCATACGACGCTTCAACCAAAAACCACGCGGAGACGGGCTGTTCCAAAAGCGTCGTTCTATATCTATTGATTAGATTGACGGCCGCGTCTTTGCGGTCCGCAAGTATTTGAAGAATTGCCGCGGACGTAATAAGACCGGGCTGTTCATTTTTATCGATACGATCTATGCCGGACATAAATATTTCCGCGGCGCGGGGAATCTGTTTTGCCGTTGTAAGCGTCCTTGCTGATCCTTCAAACAGATAAAACCCCAATAAGATTACGGAATTCCTGACAGAAATATTTTTTATATAATTCGACAAATCTTTTTTATCATTATCATCAAGCTGATTTTTTTGCAGCAGCAGAGCTTCGCCGGCAATGATTGAAATGTTTTCCGAATACGGAAACATTGCGAGGTTCCGGTAAACGGCATTCTGGTATTGAGGTACATATGCCGGAATCTCCTTTGCCAGAATCCGCCGCCGCTTCAATATGGATACATGCGCATCAACACTAAGAGCGTTTTTTTCCGCTGTGTTCAGAATAAAATCCAGGCGGTTAATCGGAGGTGATAATCGATTTTGCGCTAAAACCCGGTCAAACTCATCCAGACTTTCCAAAAGCCCCCCGGCTTCGGAACTGGAACGAGTAACGGCTGCTTGCTCTTGCCGGAAACTTTCTTTTGCGTGAATAATGGAAACAATTAACAGCGGTATCGAAATACATGTAGACAGGATAAGTCCGGCGATACATACAACACGTAATATGTTTCCGGAACTAATGCTTTTTATCATACCCATGGTTTTTTCGCCTCTGGGTTAATACCCAAAATCCGCTTATACAGAGGGACCTAGGACGGATCCATTGTTTCCTGCCGTTCGGAATCACCGTCAAGCGTTTTTCTGATACTGTCCAGTACACCGTTTATAAAACGGAAAGAATCTTTTGTCCCAAATTCTCTGGCAATACCGATGGCTTCATCAATGACAATGGAAGGGGGGACATCATTTTGAAATAATAAAGTATACGTACTTAAACGGAGAATCGCTAAATCCACCCGGTTAAGTCTGGAAAAATCCCAGTTTTGAACATGATCCTGAATCTTTTTATCAATGGCGGCAATGTTTTCTACCGTGCCCAAAAAAAGAAGCCGGGAAAAATCCGAGGTCCCGTTTTCCAAAGCCAGGCGTTTTTCCGGTTCCAGCCAGGCAAAATCGATTAATTCGGTAATGGGGACTTTGTTGGCTTCCCAGGAATATAATGCCTGAAAAGCCAAAATCCTTCCCTTTCTGCGCGATGCCATTCAATTACCAGTTAAGCGCGTTTTCAAAAACCTGGAAAGAATTGCCCTGCCGCAATTCCGTTACCAATTCCTGGCTTGCCTGATCTACAGCCGCCTGCTGTTTTTCCTGCATTAAAGTATTTTGTAGATATTCGCGGACCGTCACGCGGGATCCCAATTGAATTACATCCGTCAGTTCCAGATTCTTCTGTGAATACGTTTCGGTAATCTTAATAATTTGATAGCCCTGCGGACCTTCTATCGGTCTGGAAATTTCACCTTGTTTCAGAGAAAAAGCGGTATTTACAAATTCCGCGCCGAGTGCCTGTTGAGCCTGGAGATTTCTTGGAAGATATCCCGCGTCACCGCCCTGATAGCCTGAATTAGGCGTCTGGGATCTGATTACCGTTTCATCAAACTTTGCCGCGTCCGATCCTATTTCTCTTGCCAGCCTGTCCACCAATTCCTTGGCTCTTGCCTTATCCGCCGCGTTATTTCCAGCGGGGACCAAAATCATGGATACCCGCACCGTATCGGGCCTGACAAGCTGCGTTTTGGTCAGGTTATAGGTATCAACTATTTCCTGTTCGGTAGGAACCCTGACAGCCTCAAAAATACCGCGTTTTTTCTCCATAAGGTATTTCTGAATGAGCATTTGCTTTCTCAGGTTACTTCTGAACGTTTCTACATCTGCCCCTGTTTCATTGCGGACAGCAATTTCAAATTCCTGGTCGGTTGGCTGTCTGCCGATAGACTGGCCCATAGCCGTACGAACCTGCTGTAATTGGTTGTTTATTTCGGCATCTGATATTGTTACTCTGTCTCTTTCGGCTGCCTGGACGGCTAATCTTTCATTAATCATTACATCCAAAACCTGCCTGCGTTCCGCCGCTGTAAGAGCGCGGCCGCCGCTTCTCTCCATTTTTTCAACTTCTGTCCGTAATTGTTTCACCGTAATAGGTTCACTTCTTGTTAAACGGACAATAGCGACAGATTGGAGGTCCGATTGGGCAAAAATGGTTCCCGCCGCAGAAAGGACGCAAATCATTGCAATTAATATTCGTTTCATATCATTCCCTTAAGGATAAAATATTCGAGACCAATTTAGGTTACAAGATTGTACGATATTGAAGGGTTTTTGCCAAGGTTGCCTTTGGCAATCAGGTTGTTGTCCGAGTTACACAGAGGAGCATTATCGGGCTGCCAAACAAAAAAGGCCGGAAAAAATCCGGCCTTTGTGTGATCATGCGTCACTTAGTGTACAGATTGAGACTGCCATATCTGACTTTGTTCAAAGCCGTCAATCGATTGAATCAATGACAACCAATATTCCGCTTCGTTCTGGGAAGTGTAGGGGCCAACCCTGACCCGGTACCATGTTTGATCATTTACATTCCGTACTTCGATAACGGAACTGATTCCCTTGACGCCGAGGCTTTCCTTTACATTATCGGCTCTGACCTTGGCCCTAAATGAACCGGTCTGAACCCAATAATCATTGTAGACCTTCGCCGGAGCGGGTTTCGGTGCCGGCGCCGATGCCGGCGCTCTTGTAAGCTGTGGAGAAGGCGGAGGAATATCCGCGGGCTTTGGTGTTGAAACCGGCGCGGATACAGGAGCCGTTCTGGAAGATCCCGCCGTTCTTCTGGCGCCTTCGGGAGTATAACGCTCAATCGTTATATCAGACGCGTTGCTCGTTGTATCCCCGAAATAATAATTGATGCTTTCAGGCGCGTTTTCTTTGGGAGGAGCCTTGAGAACATTTATTTCAGGATTCTGTAACATCGAAACAGCATCCACCGACGCCGGTTGCGTTATATTTGCCGGATTCGCAGGCTGATTCATCACTTCCAAATTGGTCGCCGTCTCCGCAGCGGCTGCTGCCGGTGCTATTCCGGCAGGCGCTCCTATACTTGATGTATTCGGCATGATGGTTCCGGACATTCCGGGAGCGTAAGATTCTCTCGCAATAATTGACGGAGTAACATCTTGTTTTGAGAGCATAACAATCGCAGCTCCTATCACGATAACAAGAAAAACACCTACCGATACCGCAACGAGCAATAGTTTCTTCTTTTCCATAAATGATTCACCTTCCCTTCCCCGCGAGAATTGCATCTATCCGGGTTTCCAGGTTTCGTTTGTAAATTTGGGAACAAATGTTAAAATATCCCCTGTTGTTCACATTACGAATATCGGCATTTGATGTTAAATATTGAGAATTGAATTCCTTTTGGCTTTTGAATCTTTTTATAAGCTGAAAAAAAGGCAGCGCGTCCCGTTTTTTCGCCCGAAAAAGCCTGGTAATCCAGGGAGCCTTCACAATGATGATAAGCTCCAACGCGTCAAAAGCCTCTGACCGGTGAAGAAGAGCCGCGTTTATCACCTTGGGTTTGCCGGAATTATCCTGTATCCATTCCATCGTCCATTTTTGCACCGCCGGATGTACGATGCTTTCCAGATATGCCAACTCATCAGCTTTTCCGAAAACCAGCTTCCCCAGCGTTCCCCGGTTTACTGTTCCATCTTCCTTTAAGATTGATGAACCGAAATGTTCTACAATACGTTTTTTTTCGTTTTCAATGACCCGATGCCCCAATGTATCCAGATCGAGCGTTTCAAATCCGCGTTCTTCCAGCAGTTTCGCGACAAAATTTTTACCCGCGCAGTAAGGACCTGTTAATCCGATCAGTGTATAATGCTTCATGTGTTTTTCATTTTCATCCATTTTATTTTTATAAACAAAATATTTCTGTCCTAAATAATTAAGCACAGAAAATAATACCGCTCCTACAATCATAGCGATGTTGTCGCGTATAATCTGATTCTGACTGGAAAGCATCCAATAAATAAATCTTTTTGCAATAAAATTGGCAAGAAAATAACAGCATACAATATTTACAATGTACGCGAATATAAAATAATAAGACCATTTTTTTACGCTGAATGTAAAGTATTTATTTAAAAGAAAACTTAACGTACTGTTAACAATATAACTCAATGCAGTCGAAAGCCAATAATTTAACCCAATGAGATTGTACATGCCAAACATGATAGCCATTCCAAGCGGAGTAATAATTATTCCAATGGTAATGAACTTTAAAAAGGCCTTGTTAAGAAAAATTTGAAAAATCTTCTTCATACCATTACATCGTACACTATATTTTTTCTTGCGCAGGGGGACTTCTGCGGACGATGAATTCTTGTTTTGGAGCCCAGCTGTTTCCGGTCATTTCTTTTATTCTTTGATAAAAATGTTCCTGGGTATTAAAAGATGGTTCGCCTTTGCCGGGCTTTCTGCGAATCCATGTGCCGTCCTTTTGAAGTATTCTTGCCTGAGAATTATCCATAAAATAGCATTCCAAGATATGAGCAATACGTTTTATGGTATCCTCTTGAAGAACCGGAAACATAAGCTCCACACGGCGTTCTAGGTTCCGGGTCATCCAATCCGCGCTGGATAAATAATATTCGGCGGCGCCGCCGTTGGAAAAACAAAAAATCCTTGAATGTTCCAAATAACGATCGATGATACTGACTACCTCAATATTTTCCGAAAGTCCCGGAATCCCCGGAACCAACATGCAGATTCCCCGAATATTGAGATAGATTTTTACGCCGGCCTGGGAAGCTCTGTAAAGCGCTTTAATCACATCGGTATCGCCGAGGGAATTCATTTTAGCGATAATCTTTCCGGGGTTTTCCCTTTCCGCCCGCCATGTTTCCCTGTCAATTAAAGAAATAAGTTTGGCTTTCATTGCCACGGGGGCAATAATCAATCTGTTTGTATTGTTGATTACAGAGTAGCCTGTAATCATATTGAAGAAAAGACTTATATCCGAAGCGATGCCGGAGTGAGCGGTAAAAAGACAAATATCGCCGTACAATTTCGCGGTTCTGTCATTATAATTGCCGGTAGAAAGATGAACGTAGCGTTTTACACCTCCGCTCTCTTTGCGGATAACCAACGCGGTTTTTGCGTGAACTTTTAACCGGGCTAGGCCGTACACGACAATTACTCCGGCCCGCTCAAGCCGGGTTGCCCAGGATATGTTGCGGCCTTCATCAAAACGGGCTTTCAGTTCCACCACAACGGTAACTTGCTTTCCGCTGAGTGCCGCTCGTTCCAGGGCTTTTACTATCGGGGAATCGCCGCTGGTCCGATAAAGCGTAGCTTTTATCGAGATAACCTGGGGATCGGCAGCCGCGTCCTGGAAAAAGCGGATGACAGGATCAAATGAATGATACGGAAAATGAAGCATCATATCAGCATGACTGATTCTATCCCAAAGAGAATCATCGCCGCTTAATTCCAATGGAAGAAAATTCTTTTGAGGTTTTTCTTTTAATTCATCAAATCCCCGGACATTTACCAGTTCCGACAAAGTCCGCAAATCGATGGGACCTTTCGCTTCGTATAAATCTTCTTTTGAAAGATTCATCCGGGATGATAATATTTCGATAAGCCGATTCGCCTTTGAATTAAAAACCATACAGACAATGCGTGAATGTTCACGGTCAATTAACACTTCTTCCATAGCCTCGACAAAATCTTCATCGCGTTTTTCATCAACAGAAAAATCGGCATCGCGGGTAATCTTAAAAATCATTTTTTCCTGTACAATGTAACCGCTGAAAAGTGAATCTCCGAAGGTATGAATTACATCGTCTAACAAAGTCCAGCGGACAATATTGTCCTGTTCCGCGGGGAACCAAATAATCCTGTCTATCGAGGCGGGAACTTGTACAATGGAAACGATAGAATCTTCATCACTTGAAGCATCTTTCTTCAATAAAAAGGCGATGTATATTTTCAGATTTGCGACAGAAGGAAGTTCGCCGTCCAGTGCAAATTTGAGAGGAGTTAAGACCGGAAATATTTCCCCGGTAAAAAGCGTTTCCAGATATTTTCTTTGAAACGCGTTGTAAGATTCAGGGCGGACTAACGCCAATCCCGCGGAAGCCAGCGCGGGAAGCACATCATAATTCAGGCAGTCATGCTGATGTTCTATAATGCTTCTTACTTTTGCCGAAATTTTCTGGAGCTGCTTTTCAGGACTTAACCCCGCGGGATCCTGGGATAATCCGCGTTCTATAGCCTGCTTTACCGAGGCTACCCGTACCATAAAAAATTCATCAAAGTTTGACGATACAATCGTTACAAACCTTAATCTTTCCAAAAGAGGCAAATCTTTGCGGAGCGCTTCTTCGAGTACTCTCGCGTTAAAGTCGAGCCAGGAAAGATCCCTATTAAAAAAAACCGGTTCGATATTTTTCATAGCATCAGCCTGCCTGTGTCAAAAGAATTTTGTAACCGAATACGTCCTGAAACATATTGCCTTTCTCTTCCAACCCAAGCCTTTCAAGGCTTAAATCATAAGCGCCTTCGGCGGAAATAAAAACGGCGTCAGCTTTTCTTTCTACGCTGATTTTTTTTATCTGCTGGGAATGCCCCCGGTCCAGCGCGTCAGCCGCGCGCAAAATAGAAGTCATTTTAAGAACGAGAATCCGTTCCTCGCGCTGCAAGGCCATATATTCAAAATCTGTCGGTTCAGGTGCGGCCCCCCGGTGATACCCGATGATATTTGCAACAATCGCGAGTTCATCTCCATGAATGCCGAATATTTCAGAGTTTGATACGATGTATTGCCCATGTTTGTGGTGACCTGAACCGCGGACAAACATCCCCACATCGTGGAGAGTTGCGGCCACTTCCAGCAGCATCCGCTCGCGGGGGCCCATGCCGTGTTCGTTAACCAAGGCATCAAATATCGCCAGAGAAAACTTTGCTACATGACGGTTGTGTGCTTCATCATAATGATACTTCCTGCCAAGATTCATGGCGGACGCGATCACCTGGGAAAAGAATTCATCCTGCAGTTCAGAACCAACCCGCGATGTAAGGTTGATCAAAAAACCTTCCCTGATTGAAACATTGGGAACAACAATTTTTGACGCGACAGTTTTTTCCAGAAATAGTTTGTAAATTAAAATCGCCGTGATAAAACTTTCGGCATCGGCATAGGGCATTTGAAATTTCTGTACGCATTCTTCTACAGTGTAATTTTTGATACGGTCATAAAATTTGATGAACTCTGCCCGTTCGATAATCCACGCATTCTCATTAAACTCTTTGCCGATATGAGCCGCAACGAGCCGCGCGTCTCCGCCGATAGCGACAAAAGATCGGACATAGTTCAAATCCATTTCTGACTTTAACGTTTCCGAAGTATTTCTGACATTTTCCTGAATGTAACGTTCCTGAAAAATCCGGCTTCCCATAGCAAGCCTTGCCTGTTGATCCACAAGAATGGTTCCCAATCTGACACTGTGGGCCGCGGCGACTTTCCATCTCCGCAGAAGCATAATTTCCGTAGAACCGCCGCCTACTTCAATAATACAGGAGTTAACTCTCCAAAACAGGGATAAATCATTTTTCAGCGCATAACGGACGGCCAAATACATGAGCCGGTTTTCTTCGATCCCCTCAACAATTGTTACGTGAAATCCTGTTTCCTGCTGAATCCGGTCAACAATCATATCACGGTTTTTTGCCGCTCTTATGGCGCTCGTCGCGATAACATGAATATCCCGTTCTTCCACACCCCAGCCCCGGATAAGCTCGTTAAAATCCTGGAGAACCATTAGGCATTCCAAAAAAGATTCCCGCGATACATGGCCGGAAGTAAACACGTCCCACCCAAGAGAAATAGGCTTGCTGGCTCTGTCAAGAATATGCCAGTCATCGTTATTTTTAATTTCCGCCGTCAGGAGCCTGATTCCTGTAGAACCAATTTCCAAAATAGCCGTTACTCTGTTTTTATCTTCCATAACTTTTTTTCTGACGCAAAATACCAATCTTCTTTAGGATATTTTGAAGTATGGTGCGAATGGAAAATTATTTCAATGGGACTTTAGGGCAGCGCTGATTTATGCTCGATGCATAAATCAGTGTTACCTTAGCTCATGAACCAGATAGACCACCAATGACAAACCGCGCCGATCAGCACAAAAACGTGCCAGGCTACATGGGTTCCCCGGCGGATTTTTTGAATATACCAGATAGTCCCCAGAGTGTAGGCAATGCCTCCTGAGATAAGAAGAATAAGACTGATCCGGGGAACCGCTTTGTACAGGGGATTCCACCCAACAACGATAGCCCAGCCCATGAGGATATATACGGCAATTTCGATTTTTTTAAGCGGCTTATAATTTACGGCATAGAAAACGATTCCCAGCACAGCAAGCGCCCACTCTATTCCAAAGAGAGTCCACCCAAAAGGACCTTTGAACACGGTTAAGCAAAAGGGCGTATAGGTTCCCGCAATGAGCAGATAAATAGCGGAATGATCCAATATCCGAAAAATCTGTTTTGTCATTTCATGTTCGATTGCGTGATACAACGTCGATGCAAGAAACATACAAATTAAACAAGCTGTATAGATGATGTAAGAACTTACTGCCAAAGCGCCGCCGCCCCTGCCGCCCAGGAGCTCATTTGCCCGGAGCGTAAGAAGCACAAGCCCCGCGATTGCCAGAAGCGCTCCTATTCCGTGAAGAATTGCGTTCGCTATTTCTTCACCAGGAGTTTGAAAAGGCAGCGGCGGTAACTTTTTATCCATTTTACTCGATACAGTTCGCATACTTGACAATTTACATCCTCTGCTAACTTAGACAAGCAAAAACTCTAAAGGTTGCAAAGCTAAGGTAACATTGATAAAATTGACTCTAATCAGTATCTCCCCTGGCGGATTCTTCCCACTCCAGAAACCACGTTCCGTTCAACAATCCGGCCAAAGCAGGCATGTCCTGTTCAAGGACCGACTGTAATATCCAGGGAGGATTGTAAATGACAAGACCGCAGCCGTACATGCCCCGTTCTTCCGGTGATTTTTCCGAAAATTGCAGCTCGATACGGCAGCGATTTCCTTGATAAAGATTCATGAGCGAAACGGGAAACGAAAGGGCATCCGGCCGGGCCAAAAGCGGGTACCAAATAATATAGGTTCCGGCGGAAAAGCGTTTTAAAGCCGCGGCGATATGTTTTTGTAAATCAATATAATCTGATTTGATTTCATAAGACGGATCGATGAGGATGCAGCCGCGCCGTGCCGGAGGCGGCAGGAGAGAAACAAAGCCTTTGGGTCCATCCGCTTTGATGATTTTAAAACGCCGGTCATTTTCCAGTTCCGCGTGTAAGAGCTCAAAGTCCCGCGGATGAAGCTCAAAACAATACGCTTTATCCTGCGGACGCATCAACCGTGCCGCGATTATGGAAGAACCTGGATACGTTTTGGAATTCTGCCAGAATGGAATAATAATTTCCCGGTAGCGATGTAAAAGCCATACTTCGGATGTTTCATCAATTACTCTGCCCGCACCGGAAAGCCATTCCCCGTTCTGCGCGGCATAGCCTTCACTCAAATGATACAGGCCCGCTCCCGAATGGGTATCGGCATACATATAACCTTTTTCTTTCTGTCCTATGTAATCGAGGCATTGAATAAGAATCGCGTGTTTTAACACATCGGCGGCATTGCCCGCGTGAAAGGCATGACGGTAACTAAGCATTCGCCTTTAACGCACCGCAAAATTTCCGTATCTTTTCATCCGAAACAGTACTGTGATAATCCGATGTTTTCGTAATTGCCCGCATCAGCATTTTGAGAAAAAAGTTAAGCGTTTTAGGATCGCAGATTCCGCCGATCATTTCTTTTGCCGAGGCGTGTTCTATAAGCACTTCCGGAAAATTCGCCGTAAAAGGTTCTTCTCTTTCACTGTTTTCAAGCCCGGCAATAAAAAGACCGAGTTTTTTCTTGAGCAGCATATCAACATGATCTTTCGCGAAAGCCGCAGCCGCCTTGTGAATCGCACCGGCATATAACGGACCGCCGACAACAATACAATCAAATTGATTCAAATCCGGAACCGAATCTTTTTCTAACTCACAAAGCTGAGCTTGATTCATTTCATTCGCAATTTTCGCCGCCGAGGATCTTGTTCCCCCGTACTTTGAAGCAAATACAACCAATGTTTTCATGATAACTCCTTTTGTTCTGTAATGCCAAAAAATCGATTTTTACTGTATATTAAACATGAAATAAAAAACTGCCGAAACGAAATATTCGGGACGAGAGGACTCGAACCTCCGATATCTTGCTCCCAAAGCAAGCGCCTTAGCCACTAGGCAACATCCCGTGATAATTTATCATAGCAAAAAACATGAAGACCGTCAATGAAGCCCCCTTTGTATTTCTTCTATCTCTATGGTATGTTTATACATACACAAAAAAGGAGCGTGTTTTTTGTTTCGAGAAAAATGTGTTCATCATCACATTGCTGGTATAATCTTTTTTATTTTTGTTGTTTCATCCGGATACTGCGGCGCGCGCGCAGATCAAAAATCACCGCATGATGAATTAGCCCAGCAGCCTTTGCGTCCTATGGGAGCGTTCAGTCAACAGGAAGCCGAAGTCATCGAAAAATATGAACCGTCTCCGGCCGCCCCAAGCCGCGCGGAAGAAGTTATGACCGCCGTCTCCAGGGCGTATTCTCCCCAAATTGCAGGGCCTGCGGTTTTTCAAAATGATGATTGGACGGTAACGATTCGGGGAGAATTGTTTTACTATGCCGAAGGAAGAATGCTTCCCGAACATCTTAAAGATGCATACGCGGAATATGATGCTCAGCCTTTTTACCGTTATCCCGAAAAACTTCCTCCCTGGGAGCCTGTGTCCGAAGAAGAAAGCGCGTCCCGAAGATCCATCAATAGCCGGCGCAGGGAAAATCCTCCAAAAAGGGCGCCCTTTTTCTTTGATGCCCTTTACCGCGCCCGTTCCCGGACCGAATCTTATGCCCGCGTAAAGACGCTCAAATTTCTTGGCAGGAATATTATGGTTCATTACAATATTTTGGAACAGTTAGCCTTGGTTGAAGAAGAGATTAATCGCGCCGCTGAAACAAACGCAGAAATCCGTACATGGGTTGCCAATATCGAAACCATCACCGGCTGGAATTGGCGAAGCATTGCGGACACCGAAAGCAGAAGTTTTCATTCTTACGGCGCCGCTTTGGATCTTCTTCCAACATCGTTTAAAGGTTTGCAAACATATTGGCTTTGGACCTCGGACTGGAATCCCGAATGGTGGAATGTTCCTTATACTCAAAGATTTCATCCGCCGGAAGAAATCATTCAAGCCTTTGAAAAATATGGATTCATCTGGGGCGGCAAATGGATGTTTTATGATACAATGCATTTTGAATATCGCCCGGAGATTTTGATTCTGAACGATATTGAGATGGCGGAGTATTATTAGTCGGGATGCTCTTCCATCTTTGTTGATTATGTATGCAAAACGCAGTAATATTACATATAAGAGGTGAATGATATGCCATTATTACAAGTCCGCGATGTTCCCGCAGATTTATATGAAACCCTTTCTATGGTTGCTGAGAATGAACACAGAAGCATTGCCCAGCAAACAATTGTCCTGCTCCGTTCCGCTCTTAACATGAAGGATAAAAGAATGTTACGAAGAAAAGCTGTCTTACAGGAAATTGAAAAATTGGAAATCAAGAATACTGATCATTTTCCTGACCCTTCCCAACTTATCCGTGAGGACCGTGACCGATGATTGTTGTATTGGACAGCAGCGCGGCTATAGAAATAATTTTGAACAGACAAAAAGCCGCACAATTCAAGGATGTTATTAACACCGCGGAAAAAGTCATCACATCGGATTTATACAGAATTGAGATAGTCAATGTTCTCTGGAAATATGTTAAAGCGGGTTTTTTAGAAAAGGATACAGCCAATAAACTGCTTATGCTGGCAGAAAATTTGATAGACGAATTTATCGATATTGCTGAGAATAATGGAGAATCCTTGAATGAATCGATCCGTTTAAATCATTCAGCTTATGATATGCTCTATTTCACTCTCGCCCGGAGGATGGGGGCTGTTCTGATAACGCTGGATGAAAAATTGATGTTATTAGCAAAGAAAGAAAAAATCACAACAGTAAAATAAAAAGAGATACAACCCCGGTTTCTGATGGTTTCCTCTTGTTTTTTCGATTAAATATAGAGTATAAAATAGTTAGGAGAAACTAACAATGAGCATATTAGGGATTTCAGGAATGATCGGCGGTTTGCTTTGTGCCGTCGGAGATATTTTTTTTGATCTAAAAGGCAAAGGAAGCACAAAATCAGGACCAGCTAATACAATTGAAAGCAATTGGACAAAAATGGCCTCTTGGCGTTTTCGTGTATCAATACTATTGGCGGCAATGGGCGTACCGATGTATTTACTTGGCTTTATTGGAATGAGCAGGCAGCTTGCCATGAGCAATACTGTGTTGGGTACAACCTTTTTAATATTTTCCGTGATAGGTTCTTGCGGAGGATTTTTCATTCATACAATTCTTTGTCTCTTTCCGCTCATGAGGAAATCACTTAACAAAAACAACATCGAAGATGCTGTTCAGTTTGATATGTTCAAGGTTGTGTATCAAGCTATAAAGATTCCATTTGTTCTTATGTTTTGCAGCCTTGTGATAGTAACTTCAATCATACTGATCATTGCGATTCTGAGCGGACATCTGCATGTACCAATCATTTTTGTTGTGATAAATCCGTTAGGACTTATGCTGATTGGGTGGTTATTTCGTTTTATCAATAAAGATGTGTTTTCAGATTTGCCCGGTATTATTATGCCCAGTATTGGTATTGCAATGATTGGTCTCATGGTTGTTATAAGCGCATAGATGAAACAATTTGTATTCAAAAGATAAAAAATCCCCTGACAGAATCTATCAGGGGATTTATGGCCGAGTATCCGGAAATTATTCGTCTATCGTCCTAACCCGGATAATGCCGTCAACCGCGGAAAGTTTTTCCAGCACGGCGGCGGGAATTGCGTCTTCCGTGTCAATGATGTTATAGGCAAAATCATTCTTGTGATGATTGACCAAGTCCATAATATTGATGTTTGCCTCGGCGAGATGGGTACTAATCTGTCCCACCATATTGGGAATGTTCCGGTTAATTACAAGAAGCCGATGAGAAGCGCGCAATTCTAATTTACTGTGGGGGAAGTTTACTGAATTTTTGATATTTCCCGTTTCAAGGAAATCCATAAGCTGTTTCACCGCCATGAAAGCACAGTTGTCTTCGGCTTCCGGCGTTGACGCTCCTAGATGAGGGATACAAATTACTTTGCCGCTTTCCAGAAGTTCCGCGTTAGGGAAGTCTGTAACATAAGTTCCCAGTTTATCCGATGCGAGAGCCGCAAGCAAATCGGCATCGTTCACAAGACCGCCTCTGGCAAGGTTGATGATGCGCGCGTCTTTTTTCATGATGCGGATTTTTTCCGCATTGATGAAACCTTTCGTTCCTTCCATGAGCGGTACGTGCAGGGTGATGTAATCCGCTTTGGCAAGAAGGCTTTCAATCGTATCGGCCCGGTTAATCGCCCTCGACAAACTCCACGCGGCGTCAACCGAAATATAAGGATCGTAGCCGATAACATTCATCCCCAGGGCATGAGCGTCATTAGCAACCATTACGCCGATAGCTCCAAGGCCGATAACGCCCAAGGTTTTCCCCCGGAGTTCCGGTCCTTCAAACTTTGACTTGCCTTTTTCGACTAAATCCGGAACTTCATCGGCTTTGTCTTTTATCGTTTGACACCAATTGATTCCATCAACTATTTTCCTTGACGCTAAAAGCATGGAAGCGATAACAAGTTCCTTTACCGCGTTGGCATTGGCTCCGGGGGTGTTGAAAACGACAATGCCGTTTTCGCTGCAGCGGGGAATCGGAATGTTATTCACTCCGGCTCCGGCTCTGGCTATTGCTTTTACGCTTGCGGGAAATTCCATATCCAAAAGATTGGCGCTTCTCACAAGAATCGCATCAGGATTGGGAAGGTCCGACGCAACTTCGTATTTGTCCCTGGGGAAAAGTTCCAATCCCTCCGGGGAGATTTTATTCATCGTGCTGATTCTAAACATCATTCATTCCTTTATGTTAATTTAGTGAAGCAATCATTAGATTGCCGCAATCATTCGATTACTTTTGCTTTCCAGCTACTTACTCAGCTTATAATAGGGTGATTCGAGAACCGGTTCAAAGCCTAACTTTTGCGCCAGCATATATGAGCCCGTATTTTCCAAGCGGCAGCTCCACACCGGTTCATAATTATTCGCAATGCAATAATCGATCAATGCGGAACAAACCAATTCGGCGTATCCTTTTTTGCGGAATTCCGGAACAGTTTCAATTCCTATTTCCAGTTTATTATCAAAAATATACCCTGAAAATGCCATTGACGCTAATTGCCCATTATGCAAAAGCGAATAACCGGACCCGTTCCTAAGAAAATCATCTTCGCTGTCCCAAAAATATTTCGGCACCGTGGTTCCCGGCATGGCGTGATACATCACTGCATCAGTTTTTACTATTTTAACCTCTGTTGTGTCAGACACCGAAATCGGACGCTTTTGGCTCATATATCTTTCGTGGTCAAATCTGAAATTGACCCGCGTGTTCAGTTCAATAACACCGGCTTCAGTGGTATTACCCTTTGAGGGGACCAACTTTTCACCGAATAAAACCGAAAGGGTTTCATTCCATTCGTCAGGAAAAACCTGCATCCATTCAGGATGAAGCTCCCGGTTTACTTTCCTCTGTGTATTTAAAGCGAAGTCTTTAAACCGGTGGTTAAAATCCGTATTCGTCCAATCGCCGAACAACAAACTCATGCCGCAGGGGTTGAGAACATAAAACGTGCGCGGTTCATCCGGATTGTCCGCAAATATCTTGCCCGATACTTTTTGTTCCGCCACAGAGCGGGCGAACAAATTATTTATTGTTACCGATTGTAAGGATTCAATTGCTTTGCCGTACTGATTCTTGTCCAATAAAATCATTGTCCGCCCTGCTGTCCTTTTCCTTTAAGCGTTTGCCTTGGCGAATTTCTCCATAAACCCGATCAGCGCTTTCACGCCTTCAATCGGCATGGCGTTGTAAACACTGGCGCGCATTCCGCCGACAAGCCGGTGTCCCGCGAGGTTCACCATTCCTTCGGCGGCGGCTTCCGCAACAAAGCGCTTTTCCTTTTCTTCGTCGCCGATAACAAAGGGGATGTTCATGAGGCTTCGCGAATTCTTTTCGACAGGAGCGCGGAACATTGTTGAATTATCAAGGTAATCATACAGAAGATTTGCCTTTTCAATGTTGCGTGCTTCTATCGCGCTGACGCCTCCCATGTTTTTCAGCCATTCTAAAACCAATCCGACGATGTAAATAGCATAACAAGGCGGCGTGTTAAACATCGATCCTTCTTTCGCCTGAATATCGTATTTGAGAACATCAGGCGTCCAGCTTGGAGCATTCCCGATTACATCATCCCGGACGATAACAAGAGTTACTCCGGCAGGCCCCAAGTTTTTCTGGGCGCCCGCATAGAGAAGGCCGAACTTGCTGACATCGAGCTTTTCCGAAAGAATACAGCTGGAAATATCCGCTACGAGGGGAACATTCCCTGTTTCCGGAATAGAAGGCCAGCGGGTTCCTACAATAGTATTATTCATTGTAATATGATAAAAAGCGTCATCGGCGGCAGGAGCCGGAGCATCAGGGATATACGTGTAGGCTTTATCTTTGGAACTCGCCGCCACATGTACGTCAACGTACTTTGCCGCTTCCCCGGCGGCTTTTTTTGCCCAAATACCGGTATCAATATATGTAGCCTTCTTCCTCTGTGTACCGAATTCCACTCCGGCTAAATTGATCGGAATCGCCGCAAATTGAAGGAGCGCCCCGCCCTGCAAAAAAAGCACTTTATAGTTATCCGGAACCGACATGACTTCCCGAAGAAGCGCTTCTGTTTTTTCGATAATGGGCTTGTAGTCCTTGGACCGATGGCTCATTTCCATGACTGATTGGCCTGAGCCGTTCGCATCGCACATTTCGGCGGCGGCCCGTTCAAGAACTTCCAAAGGCAGCATGGAAGGTCCGGCAGAAAAATTATAAACCCGTTTCATTAGATTCCTCCTGAAAATAATTTTCTTTATAGCAATCCGGGTAACTTCACGGTTAAAGCCCGGAGTTCACTCACCACATACGCGTTCCGCACAAAAATATCCGGCCCCAAATCCAACACAACCGGGGCAAAGTTGACAATGCCTTTAATCCCCGCGGCTGCCAGTTTTTCGGCGGACTGCTGGGCGGCGTTTCCCGGAACACAGAGGAGCGCCATTTCAATACCAAAACGGCTGATCACTTCCGCCATTTTATACACCGGAAAAAGCGGCACGGGCGACTTTAATATTTCCACCCGGTTTACGTTTGAATCGAAACCGGCGGCGAGTTCAAAGCCTTCCTCTGTGTAACCGTCAAAGTTAAGATACGCCGAACCAAGCCGCCCCAGCCCCACGATACAAAAAGTTCTTTTCCGGTTAAGCCCCAAAGCTGAACGGATTGCTTTTTTCAAGATTTCCGCATTATAGCCCATGCTGGAGCCAACATCACCGCCTAAAAAGGAAATGTCCTTCCGGATAGTATGGCTGGACCAACCCGTTTTCTGTTCAATTTCCCCGCTGGTAATGAGTTTGGTTCCGGCATGATCCAGAACCCTCATGAGGTAAAGCAGCCGCTCTTTTGTAGGTTCTGAAATTTGATCCATAACGCCGCCTATCTGTGAAATATTTCACAGATAGAATAGCAAAAAAGAAAAATTGTGTCAAGTTTTTCTCAGCGTATGTGTCAATAATGTATTCCCGAATAGAGAGCTTGTTGCAAAACTTTGTAACAGCCTCTGCATACAAAAAAAACATTTTTTTTCAGAAAAAGTAAAGCAAAAATGACGCTGATGCCATTATACGGGTATTCGGCCCTATCCGCGTATAACTCCCTATCTTCGTATGTTAGCAGCCCGCAATAGCGAAACAAACCATAAGGAGTTCTTCAATGACAGCAAAACGCTTAACAGCCGCGATTATACTCACCCTATACGTAACCGTACACCATCCGTGGATAGC